>JAEEGJ010002426.1_pt1 | contig 97634 bp, 83 predicted proteins | sample 8958761 | NCBI WGS metagenome assembly JAEEGJ01 (sample SAMN16246546, study PRJNA631951) | gut metagenome | biome: gut microbiome; feature: rumen; material: RS-attached | host: Bos | place: Iran: Karaj | collected 2018-10 | reverse complement strand
GTAAAAAAGTAAGCCGGATGATGATTAAATAATGAACTAAAAAATCAGGCCATATCACTTTGATATGACCTGATTTTCACATTTATAAGAGGATTTTTTTTATATGTTAAGGCTATTTTTATTTGAAAACATAATATTATTTTGGTATAATGGTATTCAGTTATGAATAATGTAAGTGTAAATTTGAAATAGGAGAACATGACTATGACAAATGATAATGAAAAGAATAAAGGCACTACCAGAGCAATTATTTTGGCTTGCCTGGTATTGGTTTTTGCATTTGTATACTTTATTGGCCGCAGTAAGTACACTATAGCAAAGGAAGATCAGGACGATGACGCCGAAAGCGAAAGTGTAGATCAGTCTCATAATAAGTCTTATGCATCTTCTTATAAATTCTCTCTTAAGAATTCCTCTGACAGCAGTTCCTCAAACAGCAGTTCGTCAGTTTTTAAAACCCAATATTCTGATGAGTGGCAAAATGATTTTGATGGATGGGATGAAGCATATAAGAACTGGGAAGATACAGAAGTATCTGAAACATTAAATTAAGGGGTAGCTTATGAACGGTGAAATTAAGATGAGTGTATCTTCCATGACAAGATCCGGAGATAAAAAGGCGGTTTATGTCCTGTTCCAGGATGGCGACAAGTCTGCTGAGTATTCTTTACCGGGATGCGGTCTTATACGGAACAAGGGTTTCAGTGAGGACGAGTTAAAGTCACTGAAGGAGTATATGGACAATGAGCAGGATTCCATCTATGCCATGGCAAAGGGCGTGAACCCGATTAAAGCACTGATGGGAAAGAACAGTTAAGAGAAGAAAACAGATAAAACAGCTGCGAAAGCGCTTTTTAGAATAATAAGAATAGATTTGTGAATATGGAGGTATTTGGGGTGGATACATCTAAAAAAGTACTGTTCATACTTGAATCCAATAAAGATTTATATACTTCCGGGGAAGAAATGGCGAGACAGTGTGGCATTTCAAGGAATGCCGTTTGGAAAGCTATAAAAGATCTTCGTGAAAAAGGCTATGACATTGAGGCGATCAGTAACAAGGGCTACAAGATGACAGGTAAATCCGATATTATATCTGTGGAAGGAATAAAAGCCATTTTACCTGAGAATTTAAGGAAAACGGATATACTTGTTTATGAAAGCCTGGATTCCACAAGTGACAAGGCAAAAGAGCTTGCCATGAAAGGAGCGGCTCATGGGACAGCAATTGTAGCAGTAACACAGACCGGTGGTAGAGGCAGGAAGGATCACTCGTTCTTTTCTCCTAAAGGCGGGCTCTATATGAGTATTGTTTTAAAGCCGGAAATGTTAACAGATACAGATAGCAAGGCGGTCACATCCTTTGTGGGGAATGCAGTGATCAGCGCAATAAGAGAGCTTACCGGTATAGAGCCTTATATAGACGGAATTAATGATCTGTACGTTAACGGTAAAAAAATATGCGGTATTCTGCTAGAGTCCGGCAGCGAATTTGACAGTAACACTTTGCAGTGGATAGTTGCGGGAATTGGTATTAACTTTGATTCGGATATAAGCAGTTTCCCGGAGGATGTGAAGAACAGAGCATCCAGCTTGTTTGAAACCGGTAAGGCAACCATTTCAAAAAATGTACTCATAGCAAAAATTATAGAGAATATATCAGATTGTCAACCTTAATACAAAAAGAGGTTGACAATCTCTTTTTTGTGTGCTATCTTTATTCAGGCATTTAGATTATGATGCAAAATAAAATGGACATTTTGGAGGCTTTGATACCATGAGTAGTACAGAAGCAGTTAAGAAAAGAACAGGATCCAAAGTGATAGATATGGTTTATATCGCGATGGGAGCTACATTAATAGCCATTTGTTCCTGGATAAGTATACCGACAGCAGTACCGTTTACACTTCAGACATTTGCTGTCTTTTTCGTGCTGCTGCTTCTCGGAGGTGAAAGAGGTACCCTGGCAATACTTATATATATACTGCTTGGAGCAGTCGGAGCTCCTGTATTTGCCGGATTTAACGGAGGCATCGGGGTATTATTGGGAAATACAGGCGGCTATATCCTTGGATTCTTGTTTGTCGGCCTTATATATATGCTGTTTACGAAATTATTTAAGAAAAAATTAGTTATCAAAATAGCAGCACTTGTTCTTGGTCTCATAATTTGCTATGCTTTTGGAACAGCCTGGTTCATGCATCTTTATATGAAGAATACCGGAGAAGTAGGACTGCTTACTGTCCTGGGATGGTGTGTGTTTCCCTTCATCATTCCGGACCTGATAAAGATGGCACTTGCCGTTGTTATCGCCAAAAGGATAGAACCTGTAATAAAGAAGATGTAGTTGTGTTTGATTTACGCCTTGCGGTAAGCCGAGGGCGTGACTCCCATTGTTTTATAAAATGTACGATTGAAATAACTGATATTGTTGAACCCAACCAGGGAGGCAATTTCAGTTATTTTTTTGTTTGTGGATGAAAGCAGCTCGCAGGATTTTACTATGCGGATACGGTTAAGATATTCGAATGGGGTGCTCCCTGTAAGATTTCTGAAACTGTGGCAGTAGTAGCTGACGCTGTATCCTGCTGATCTTGCCATGTTTTCCAAGGTTAACGGATCGGAGTAATGCTCCTGTATATAGTCCATACTATGGAAAAGTTCCCTGTTGATACCGTTGTCATCAGAAGAGTTGGTGAATTTTGAAAAATGAAGGTTATATAACTCTTGCCAGCATACAAAAAGATATCCCTGGATGGACAATTCACAGGTTGACGGAGAGGTATCATACAGATTGAGTATCTCACGCATATATGAGAGTAATTTGTGATTTTCTTTGTTCCTTGACAAAATAGTGTAAATACATTCCTGTCGATGGCATGTAATGGCTTCGAAAAACGGGCTGTTCTTTGAAAAACATCTTTCCATAGGTTCGGTAGAGAAAACTATGGCATAATATCTGATGGTTTTACTGCAGTTTGTAGGGCGTATTGCATTATGGAGCATACCATGGGGTATGAATATGCCGTCACCCGGATTCAAAGTAAAACTTTCGGATTCAATATGAAAATCAACAGAGCCCTTCTCTAAAAGAAACAACTCTGCCTCCGGATGGCAGTGAAGATACAGAGCATTGTTCTGACCTGGTTCTATTATCGTTTTATGCAGTGAAAACGGGCTGGAACCTGTTTTATGTATGATGTTTTCGGTATATGATGAATTGATCTTTTCCATGATATTCTCCTGACTGTAAATTTCTAACAATCTGTTGTTTTAAAGATCGCACAACCTCATAATAATACAAAAAGCAAAATAGTGCAAGTTTATAATAGTATTTTTAAAGATAATTTCAAAATATGTATTATACTGAAATCATAGATTAAATCATTGATTAAATCATTGATTGATTATTTAGACAGTGTACGGAGGTAAATATCATGAGCATTTCAATTGAGCACAATCGTATAGTTTTTGAAAGACGTGACGAATTGACTGTTATCGAACCATACGGTCCCAACTGTATCCGTTGCAGGTCCACAAAAAACAGCAGGATATCTGATGAAAACTGGACATTACAGCCTGCTAAAGAAGGAGCAGTCATTTCTTTGGAAGGTGATGGGAAAAAGGCTACACTTAAAAACGGACATATGTCTGTAACTGTAGACGCCGGGACTCCATGGTATGGCGGTATCATAACATATTACCGGGATGATGTTTCTGTATTGCGTACCAAGTATGAAGGGGATTATACATGTCGAAACATCCATACCGAGGGTGATAACTATCATATAAAGGTTATATTTGAATCAAATCAGGGCGAGCATTTTTACGGGCTTGGACAGGAACAGGAAGACTTTTTTGACAGGCAGGGGAGCAGCTGTAATCTTATGCATTACAATACCAAGTCAGCTGTGCCTGTAATCTATTCATCTTTAGGATATGGCATATTTTGGAACAATCCGGCTCCCGGAAGATGCGAAACTACTAAAAACCATATCATGTGGGAGGCTGACAGCGCATATCAGGCTGATTATCTGGTATATGCAGGTGAGACTCCTGCAGAAACCTTAAAGATTTATTGTGATCTTACGGGATATGCACCTAAGTTTCCGGATTGGGCGGCAGGTTTCTGGCAGAGCAGGCTGCGTTATGAGTGCCAGGACGATGTGCTTAATGTTGCCCGTGAATATAAGAAAAGAGGTGTGCCTCTTGCAGCCATCGTTATCGATTATTTCCATTGGACAGAGCAGGGTGAATGGAAATTTGATCCTAAGTACTGGCCCGATCCGGAGGGTATGTGCCGTGAACTAAAGGAGATGGGTGTTCAGCCGATAGTTTCAATCTGGCCCACGATCAATCCCGCAAGTGAGAATTATCGTGAGATGAATGACGGAAATATGCTGGTTCGTACAGAGTGCGGGCAGTATGGCACCTTTGATTTTTACGGTCAGCAGACATTTATCGATGTGACACATCCGAAAACAGGTCCTTTTGTTTGGGATAAGGTAAAAAAGAATTATTATGATAAGGGGATTCATAATTTCTGGCTTGATGAGGCAGAGCCGGAGGTACATCCCCAGCAGTATTCCAATCTTAAGTTTTATGCCGGCAACGGTGCCCAGACTGCTATGCTTTATCCGTATTATTACAGCAAGATGTTCTATGATGGATTAAAGCAGGCAGGAGAGGATGAAATAATAATCCTTACACGTGCTGCATATCCCGGAACGCAAAAGTTTGGCTCGCTTGTATGGAACGGAGATATTGCATCGACATTCCTTAATCTTCGTATGAGTGTAAAAACAGGACTTTCAATGTCGATGAGCGGTATACCGTGGTGGAACAGTGATATCGGTGGTTTTCATTCGGGAGATACCAGAAGTGATTATTTCCGTGAGCTTATAGTGCGTTGGGCCCAGTTTGGTGTATTCTGTCCGGTAATGAGACTGCATGGGGCAAGAATCCGTACTCCCGAGCAGACCGACCGTTTCCCCGGTATCAAGGAACGCACCGGTGGAGAAAACGAGATCTGGAGCTTTGGTGATGAAAATTATGAAATACTCGCAGAACTCGTTAAATTGCGTGAGCGTTTAAAGCCTTACATTGTGAAGCATATGGATATAGCTTCGAAAGAGGGCAAGCCGATCATGCGCCCGATGTTTTTTGAATACTATAATGATCCTGTATGTTATGAGCTTGAGGATCAGTATATGTTTGGAGAGGATATTCTGTTTGCACCTATCACTGAGCAAGGCCGTACATCCAGAAAGGTTTATCTGCCCGAAGGAGAGTGGCAGGATGTAAACAGTAAAGATATTGTTTCCGGTGGAAAGTGGCTTGAATGCAATGCTCCCATAGACAAGTTTATAGCTTTTATAAAAAAGGGTGCGGAAGTTTCTGGAGTGTTTGATTGAATTGAAGTCAGAAGGGTATCATTCCTATAAGAAATACTTGAATAATGCAGAAAAATATGGTATAAATATATCAAAACTTTTCTGTAAGGAGGTACTCAAATGATTTCTGATTATTTGGAACAACATTGGGTAATGCTGGTACCCCTTATAGGCATGTCCATATTGCTGATATCCGATATACACCTTGAACGCAGGATGATACGGCGTATAGCAATTACAAACTTCATACTTTTTATATACTCGATCTTTTGTTACATAGAGACCTATCTTGGCAACCAGCCGGAATATTCAATATGGAGAACCATACTGAGTGCCGTGAATTACAGCCTTGTTGCATTTATCCTTGTCGAGATAATAATGATAGTGTACCGGGAACAAAGAGTGTATGTATTGATCCCGGCTATCATAAATATGATCCTTTGTTTTATATCCATCCCGACCGGTATTGTTTTCACTATCGATCAGAATAATCATTTTCACCGCGGTCCGGTGGGTCATATTGCGTACATTGTCTGCGGACTGTATCTGGCATATTTTATAATCAGAATGTTTACCAGTAAAAGACGGCAGAAAGAGGATTTTCCTTTGCTGATCTTTATGTCTGTTACCGCAGTTGTATGCCTACTTGTGCCAATGTTTCTAGATGAAGTGGTACTTCACTGGTTTGTTGCCACGATAGCCATAGATATTCTTTTATATTATGTCTTCCTGCTACAGCAGTATACCAAGCGTGATCCGCTAACCAAGCTGTTAAACCGTCAAAGCTATTATTTTAATTCTGAAAAGAATTTTGGAATAATTACCTCTGTTATCACCATAGATATGAATGGTTTAAAAGAGATTAACGATACCAAGGGACATATTGCCGGAGACGCCGCTTTGAAGGCTATTGCAGACAGCTTTTTAAGAGCAGCACAGCGTAAACACAGGGTGTATCGTATCGGCGGTGATGAGTTCATAGTACTGTGTAACAACTCAAGCGAGGACGAAGTAAAGGTCTTAATAGATCATATAAAGCTGGAAGTTGCAAAAACTCCATATACTGTTTCTGTTGGATATGCCATGAAATCAGAAGGCAGTACTATTGATGACCTTTATCACAGAGCAGACACAATGCTATATGAGGAAAAGAAACGGTTTTATGAGTTAACCGGTAAGGATAGACGAAAGTGATATAAACTATAGATAAGAATAAAAAAGACGGTTCGATGTCACCGTATTTTGGCGACATGGAACCGTTTGTTTATTTCTATATTATTACTGCATTATTTCTACTTCAATCGGCTTAATATTCCAGTCCTGTACTCCGCTCGCTCCGTCACTGGCAAGGAATGCGCCCTGCGGATCCCTGATAGTGAGAAGTCTTCCGCTTTCGTAAGGTGTCTGCAGTGAATAGCTTCCGTCACTGTTTTCCTTTATACGCCAGCTCTGTGCATCCAGATATCCTGTGTATATCCAAAGGCTTATGGTGTTATCCTCTATATCCCATGCATTACCGAGATCGATAAGCTTATCAGGCATCTTTTCGGGAGAAAACATAAATCTGCCGTCACTTAAATATTTGATAGTCCAGATACATGCATCATTAGATGTGTAGAGTCTGGGCTCATCATCGCGTCCGCAAAGATATCCGTCCCCATTTGCATTCTCAATAACAAACTTTCCGAGATTATATACATTTCTCTTGATAAGAGGCCACATCTTAGGATACATGCCGACATACTTTACTGTGCTGCCGTCATTGTAAGGAAGTTTACCCTGAAGAACCAGCTTGTAGAACTCAAAATAATCATAATCGTTTTGGCCGTTTATATACTGCTGATAACCGGGATATGAGTCAGGTCCCATATAAGCATGTGTCGGAGGGTAAACAATACCAAGCAGCTGTCCCAGGTATTCAAACTGATGCATCCATTCGTGTACGGCTACCGATGTAGCATATAACGAAGGGATCTCGGGATCTTCCAGAGGATATGTACCATCGTAAGGCTTCTGAAGATCAAATGTCGAATAGCCCATGGGTGTGTTCATATTGTGTGTCATTATTCCCAGCATTACATAGTTTACACCATAGCCGGCCTTGCCCTCGTTCCTGGCCTGATTTTCCTCTCCGGCAGTCTGCACGGTGGTCAGTACGGTATCAAATTCACCTGTTGCATTGAAATTATCGATTGCCGGCTGTACGGTATCCTTTGACAGGAACAGCCATTCATCGTTATCGGCCTTGGTTAAAGTTGTTGCCTCATCTATGAAATGCAGATCAACAGTGATATCCAGGTTGTGGTTGGTAATGCTTTCCACACTCTTCTCAAAATTGATGGCAACCGCCTGCAGGTATTTCTTGTCAAAGTCAGTCATCTGGAAATCAAGCTCGCCATATGTTACATGGGTATATCCCAGCCACAGTACATTGTATTTTACAGGCTCGCTTAAAGGTGTATAGTCACCGGCATTTACCTGATCTATAGCTTCCTTTACCAGCCTGTCGGTATTTTCAGCCAATGCCGCAAAATCCACTTTCTTAACCGGTTCAGCTGTAGGTTCAGGTGTTACTTCGACCTTTTCATCATTCTTCACAGATCCGTTGTTTTCGTCTGTTTTTTCGGTTGCAGGAGTTTTAGTTATATTGTTGCTGTTTTCTTCCTGCTTTGATCCGCATCCTGTTGCGAACAGTGCCAGGCACAATATCATGCTTAACATGCGGATGATAAGTTTCTTTTTCATCTTCCCAAATTACCTCTGAAATAATAGTAATGCTTTTAGACATTCCAGCACACTACTATATCAAAAATCCGTATCTCTGTCAAACATTTTTAGTTACCGGAGGATTTACGAAAATAGAATTTTTATTTGATTTCTGCTGCCCATGCGAGAGCATCATCTATATGAGGTCTGAAATTGTCTTTGCCGACCTTCTGGACAAATCCACTCTTTTCCATGGTCTTGTATGGCTGTTCATTTACATGGGAGAATACGAGAGTAATGTTATTTGCTGCACATCTCTCATATAACTGCTCCAGAGAATGCATAGCGGTGGCATCTATGGCAGGCACGCCTCTCATTCTTATGACGATCGCCTTTGTAAAGTCCTTGAAAGAAACACCTGAAAGCTGGTCTGCATCACCGAAGAACATAGGACCGGATATCTCGTAAACCCTGACATGTCTGGGCACATCCTTAAAATCAAGCCCGTCGGGATATTCCTCGGGATCATAATATTTCCAGCCGCTGATCTTGGTCTCGTCGCTCATCCTCTTCATAAAGAGTACGCAGGCACAGATCATACCTACTTCGATGGCAACAACCAGATCAAATGCAACAGTAAGTGCAAAGGTGATCACAAGTACCAGAACATCAGCCTTGGGAGCGGTCTTGCAAAGATGAACGAAGGTTCTCCACTGGCACATATTATATGCAACCATAAACAGGATAGCTGCGATGGCAGGCATAGGTATCATAGCCGCATAAGGCATTAAAACAACCAGAACCAGTACGAGTACGATCGCATGTACCATACCGGCTATAGGAGTCCTGCCTCCGTTTTTGATGTTAGCGGCGGTTCTTGCTATAGCACCTGTAGCGGGGATACCTCCGAAAAGAGCGGAACCGATATTTCCAACACCCTGAGCCACCAGCTCCATATTTGATCTGTGGTGGGAATTTATCATACTGTCTGCTACTACACATGATAAAAGTGATTCTATAGCAGCAAGGATCGCAATGGTCAATCCGTCAGGTGCCACATTCCTGATGGCACTCCAGGATATTTCAGGCAAGTGGAATGAAGGAAGATCATTGCTGATGCTGTAAAGATTACCTATGGTGTTTACTTTCATATCCAGTAGTTCTACCATTAATATGCCTACAACAACCGCTATCAGAGATCCCGGGATCTTACTCGAGATAAAAGGCCATACAATAAGAATGGCAAGGCACACAGCGCCTACTAAAAGAGCCTGCCAGTTTATGGTTCCGATATTGGAGCCGATAGCCTTTATCTTATCGATGCTTTCAATGTTTTCCGTCCCTGCGGGATATGTCAGTCCAAGAAAATCCTTTACCTGGCCTATAACTATCGTAACGGCTATACCTGAAGTAAATCCGGTAGTAATGGTGTACGGGATAAATTTGATCAGAGAACCCAGTCTCAATATACCCATGACTATCAGGATAATACCTGCAATAATGGTAGCCAGTATAAGTCCGTCCATACCGTTTCTGGCAACTATACCTGCCACGATCGTAGCAAAGGCTGCTGTGGGACCGGCTATCTGTACACGGCTGCCGCCCAAAAATGAAATGATAAATCCGGCTATGATCGCAGTATATATACCCTGTTCGGGACCGACACCCGAAGCCAGTGCCAGAGCTATGGAAAGAGGCAGCGCTATGACCGCTACGATCAAACCTGCCACCACATCTGTTACAAACTGCTTCCCGCTGTACTTTCCAAGTACACTGAAGAGCATAGGCTTTAATTTATCTTTTTTTACCTGCTCCTTCTTAACCTGTTCCGTTTTCACCTGTATACTCCTTAACATATATATTGGAAATTTCATCAAACTCAATGATTATACATCTGTTAAAGAAAAAGTCAAGGAAAAAAATAAATTTAGGTTTGAAAACAAAAATGAAATTTGGTATAATATATTAGATATGGATATTATCGGTTTGAAGGCATAGACAGAGGATAACATATGGGAGATTTAATCAGGACAAATGATAACTGCATAGGCTGTAATCGCTGTGTCGGGGCATGCAGCTGCCCGGGTGCCAATGTTTCCGTGCTCGAGGGTGAAAAGAGCAGGATAATGGTAAACCCCGACAGGTGCGTTGCGTGCGGAGCCTGCATAGATGTGTGCGAGCATCATGCAAGGGAATATGTCGATGATGTGGAAAGGTTTTTTGCTGACCTTAAACGGGGAGAGTGCATCTCCCTTCTTATAGCGCCTGCATTTAAGGCAAATTATCCGGATGAATACGAGGATATCCTCGGACAGTTGAAAAAGCTCGGTGTTAACCGATTGATCAGTGTTTCATTCGGAGCCGATATATGTACATGGGGATATATCAATTATATTCAGAAGTACAGTTTTATGGGCGGCATTTCCCAACCCTGTCCCGCTGTTGTGGGATATATTGAGAAATATGTGCCCGAACTTCTCCCTAAACTGTTTCCAGTTCAGTCCCCTATGATGTGTGCCGCCATATATCTTAGAAAGTATCAGGGGCTTAAGGATAAGCTGGCTTTTATCAGTCCCTGTATAGCCAAGAAAAATGAGATTGATGATGATAGAAATTTCGGACTTATGTCATACAACCTTACGTTTGCGCATCTTATAGAGTATCTTAAGGAGCATCCCGTAAACGGAGCCAAGCCTTATAAAGATGAGATAGAATATGGCCTGGGGTCTATTTATCCCATGCCCGGCGGACTCAAGGAAAATGTTTACTGGCTCTTGGGTGAGGATGTGCTTATCCGCCAGATGGAAGGCGAAATGCACATGTATAACTACTTAAAGCGCAACAAAGAGCTTATAAGGTCAGGGGAGCTTCCTTATCTGTTTATAGATGCACTTAACTGCAGCGGAGGCTGCCTTTACGGTACCGGCATAGAAGAGCGGAATTATGATAACGAGGATATTTTCTGTGCCATACAGCGTATAAGATCGGAAAGCAAGAATGAATCAAAGAAATCAGCATGGGGCAGGAAGCTTACACCTAAAAAGAGGCTTGAAGCTTTAAATAAGCAGTTTGCAAAATTAAGGCTTGACGATTTCCTTACACAGTATACTGACAAGAGTGAACTTACAAGATGTAAGGAAATTACGGCTTCCCAGGAAAAGGCCATATACCGTGATATGCTTAAGGATACCAAGGAAAAGCAGAGTATTAACTGCGGATGCTGCGGTTTTTCCAACTGTAAGTCCATGGCTTCTGCCATATACAACGGTTTCAGCCGCAAGGAAAACTGCGTGCATTATATGAGTGACCTCGCTGTTCTTGAGAAAGATCAGAATATCAAGCTGGCAGAGGATCTTAAGATGTCGCATGATGATTCTGATTCAAAAGTCAATGCTCTTCTTAAAAAGATAAATGAAAGTTTTGGAGATATTGACAGGTCCATCGAGTCCATCAAGCAGGCTACTGTGGATAATGCCGTACAGAGCGGTAATATCTCCGATGCCATGAAAGAGATAGATAAATGGGCAAATACCCTTAAAGAATCGCTGAATACCATCAGCGGATATATTGACAGGCTTGACAGTAATAACCGCCAGGTAATAGCTATTTCAACCCAGACAAACCTGCTTTCGCTCAATGCCTCTATAGAGGCGGCCAGAGCCGGCGAAACAGGCAGGGGATTTTCAATAGTGGCCGAAGAGATAAAGTCACTTGCGGAAAGCTCGGGAAAAGCAGTTGCCGACAGTAACCGAAACAATATGGATATCAGAGAACTGGTTACTAAGCTTTTGGATGAAGCTGAAAAACTGAGGGATGTTATTTCGTCCGTTGACAGTGACACCGGGACTCTGGTCAGATCCATTACCGAAGAGGCTTCGTCAGTTGATGTGGTCATGGATGTCAGCAACCATGTTAAGGATGAACTTGAAAAAATGCTGAAGTAAACGAAAAGACAGGGGGCGGTAGATATAGCTACTTATATAATGTCGGATATACACGGGGATTTACTGTCATTTAACAAAATGATGGAAAAGATAGATTTTAAAGAAGGCGAAGATTTCCTTATAGTAAACGGAGATGTCCTGGATAGGGGAGAGCATGGTATAGAGCTGCTTCTCCGTATAAAAAAGATGGTTGAAAACGGTCATGCCCTTATGCTCAAGGGCAATCATGAGCTTTTTGCACAGAGATATATGGAGGGAGCACTCTCCGAGAGGGAGTGGACCCTTTATTCCGGTGCGGCTTCATTAAAGAGCCTGAAAGAGCTGGATGAGGCTGAAAGAAACGGACTGCTCGAATTTATCAGAACACTTCCCATATATATAGAAAGGGAGATCGCTAAGTACGGCAATGCCGTAATAACCCATACCGGACTTATGGACAGCTGTCTTGTGACCGGTCAGGATGAAAAGATCGATGTTGTGGAATCTATAAAGAAAGCGGCTGAGAATAACGAGGACGACCTGCTCATATCCGCGGATATACATTATTGGGGACGTGACCAGCTTATGAAGCTTGATAAGTTTATCGTATGCGGACATGTTCCTACATATCAGTTAGGGCCGGAATATACCGGGAAAATAATGGAAGCCAGGTCGTATATGAATATTGATGTCGGGACGGTTTACCGTAAGTATGGCGGGAAACTGGCATGTATATGTATTGACAGCGGAAGTGTGTGGTACGTCTGATGGGACAGAGACTGATAAAGGCTTTAAAAGCGATTAATTTTATATCCGGCAAAAACATGACCGAAGAGGAGCTGATAAAGCACCGCAGGATGGTTGACTGGGTCGGCAGTATGGCTACTCCGAAGGGCGATGTTAAGATCAGGAAGTTTTCCGTGAACGGTATCCCCTGTGAAGCTGTCAGACCTGAGTTTGCACATAATCCTCAGTACGGTATACTGTATGCCCATGGCGGAGGATATTTTGCCGGAGGTCTTGATTATGCCCGTGTCCTGGCTGTTAAAATGGCTCTGGCTACAGGGTTTACGACTTACTCCTTTGCATATCGCCTGGCTCCAGAACATCCTTATCCGGCTGCTCTCGAGGATGGTGAGGCAGTATGGGAGTACCTTACTAAAGATAAGTATTTGCCGGAAAAGCTCATATTGGCAGGTGATTCGGCAGGCGGTAATCTGGCTCTGTGCCTTACCCAAAAGTTAAAGGTTCAAAACAGGGCATTACCGCAGAGTCTTATACTTTTCAGTCCCTGGACAGATATGACCGGTACGGCTGTGAGCTATGAGACCAATAAGGATATAGACCCGATACTTACAAGGGACTATGTTATGTGTGGGGCCGGGGCATACACATCCGGTATGCGTTTTGATCCGGATAATGAAAATAAAGAGGCGGAGCTGGCCGAAGCCGATCTGGCGGATCCGAAATTCAGCCCGTTATACGGGGATCTCACCGGTATGCCGCCTGTATATATCATGGCAGGCAGAAACGGGATACTGCTTGATGACAGTATCCGTTTGAGGGACAGTATCATAGAGGCCGGCGGAAAGGCCCACCTTGATATTGAGGATAACGGCTGGCATGTATATCAGCAGATGCCGATACCGATCGCTGCCAAGGCGATGAAGAGACTTGCAAAGCATGTTTCAGAGATGATATATAAATCTTAAATTTGTTTATTTCGAGGGTATCATGGGGAGTAATAACTGGTACAAAATAGATAATGTAGCTAAGGTTTTCCTGGCTACTGTCGGAAAGAGGGATACGAGGGCCTTCAGGGTGAGCTGTACCCTGACGGAAGATATCGATCCGGAGCTTTTACAAAAGGCCGTACTTTCCGCTATCCAGGACAGACCCCAGGTACAGGTGCGCGTCAGACGCGGTATTTTCTGGCACTATATGGAGGATACCGATATAATGCCAAAGGTAGTTATGGAGCATGACCGTATCTGTCCTTTGCTTTATGTACCTGCGAAAGCCATGCTGCATTATCAGGTTACATATTACGGAAACAGGATAAATCTTGATATGTTCCATGCACTGACCGACGGTACCGGTGCATTGGAATTTTTAAATATTATAGTCCTTGACTATCTTAAACTGAAATCTCCGGGTAAGTACGACGATGTGACCATACATTCCGGAGCTTCGGCAGGAGATTTAAGTCAGGACAGTTACAGGCAGTTTTTCGGAAACAAGAATCTTTCGAGGAGTGCTTCGGCGGCTAAAGCATATCGTCCTTCGGGATTTAAGCTGCCATACAATCAGCTGCAGTTTTTTGAGATACATATGCCCACTGCCGAGATCCGTCCCAGGGCAAAGGAGCTTAAGGTATCCCTTACCAGTTACCTGGGTGCCTGCTGGATGCTCGCCATCAGAGATGAAATGCCTCCGAGAAAGTACAATATCCCTGTGACGATCTCACTGCCGGTAAACTTAAGAAATTATTATCCGTCATATACGGCCAGAAATTTCTTTAACAGTGTGAGCGTAACACATGTTTTTGACAAGGATATAACCTTGGAAGAGCTGGCGGTAGAGTTTGATGCTCAGTTAAAGAGCCAGCTGACAGAGGAAAATATAAAAAAGCAGATGGACAGCTTTGAGACCATGGAATATGTGGCTCCGGTGCGTGCGGTGCCGCTGTTTATCAAACAGCTGGTAGTACGTCATTTTACGAAAAAGTCTAATAAGAAAGTGTCCATGGTTTTTTCTAATCTGGGTGTGCAGAAGCCTCCGGAAAAGATAAGTGACAGGATAGTGAATTACAGTGGGTTCTGCAGTACCAATACCATGTTTTCGACCATGTTCGGATACAAGGATGATCTGACACTAGGTGTGTCTTCGGCATATATAAATACCGGTGTGGTAAAGAATTTCGTAAGGAATCTGTCGCAGTCCGGTGTGAATATCAGGGTATATGCTACCGAGGTTTTAAAAGGGTAGTGTAAAGTTTTCTATGAAAAAAGGTACAAATCATGAAAAAATGTCCTTACTGTAAAGTAGAGGTCGGCGGGAATCCCGAAAAGTGCCCCTTGTGCCAGAGCAAACTGATGGGTGAGGGGGACAGGGCGTATTTTCCTGTACAGGATACGATGAAATTCCGCTCATTTCTATATAAATTGCAATTGTTTATAGTCTGGGTAGTTATTATTGCCTGCCTGGGACTTGATTTCCTGGTACATCTAAGACTACCTGGACTGCCTGAGCTCCACTGGAGCCTGCTGGTTGCTATGTGGCTCGTAGCGTTTGAATTTTTGATCATGAGGCAGTTTAAACCGGGTATGGGTTCAGCACGTAAGGTTACGATGATGGTGCTGATCATACTTGCGATGCTGTCGGTTACGGCTTATTTCCTGGGCTTTTTACAGATCACGCTGGACCTGATCGTGCCCGTTGTCATAACAGGTGCGGTTATAGCCAATTTTGTATTGGCTATGGTTGATAAAAACGGCAACGCCATGGCTTATTTGCTTAGCGGTCTGCTGTGCGGTGTTATACCGAGCATAGTGCTGTTTATTGTAAAGGACCGGATGCCTGTTGCATGGATGGTATGTATGATAGTGAGTCTTGTACTTTTTGCGGGCGTGATCATATTTAAAGGCAGACTGGTGGCCGGTGAGTTACAGCGCAGGTTTAATGTTTGATTTTTTGATGTTATATAGTTTGGGGATGAGTAAGATTGAAGAGTGAGAAAGAAAATTTTTACCGTTTAATTAAAAAGATACATGTTATACCGGCAATTATGGGACTGTTTATAACTTTTTGTGCAGTTGTTGTTATTGCGATAATTGTTTTCGGCGGAGTTGTAAGTTATTTTACCGAGTCCGGTTTGGAGTCGGAATACAAGGCTGTACAGTATATGGCAAAGCTGTATGAAAATTCCGGTAAGGACAGCGTAAAGGACCTGTTGGATAAAGAAGGCCGTGATTATTTTATCTTAAATGAGTCTGAAGAAGAAAGAGCCGACGACTTAAAAGAAGAACAAATTGAAAATATAATCTCAAAATACGGTGCGGTATATATTGAAGAACTTCTGGATAAGTATAAAAAGGATAAAAAGAATCTGACCGACAGTGAGCTAGAGGGAAAATACAGGAACGGAGAAAAAGAAGATTTTGAATGCGTGATAAATTATTATAAAGAGAAAAAACAGTATTATAATACTGCTATAAACACAGATAATGTTTTGTTATGCAAGAGTGACGCTCCGGATATTTATACAGGTACATACAGATGGGGCATGGTAACGTCTTCGGGGTTGAAAGAGAATGTAAAGGTATATCTTCTTGATAACAACGAGATTTTGGAGATTGAATCAAGCAATACTCTTCTGGATGATAATAAGCTGAGCATTTATAATTTCAAAATGTTTAAACTGGTATGGAAAACCATATGGAATTCCATATTTAACAAGGATTCTGATGAAAATATCTATAGCGGAAATGCTGATACAAACACAAAGATCATTTCTTTGCCGTATTGGATTTCCGTAAAACTGGAAAACGGTGAGTCGTTCGTCGGCAGGGCGGAATATGAGATTAAATACAGGGAAGCTCTTATAGTATTTGTTTTTGTTATACTGCTTATGCTGGTCTTTTTGATCCTGTTTATTGTTTTACTGTCAAAAATAATCCGCAGGGTTTTCAGACAGAGAAAGCTTCTCTCGGTATTCTTTACCGATGTCGTAACCAAGGGTCATAACTGGATGTGGTTTACGATAAAGGGAGAACAGCAGTTAAGAAAAAAGAAGAATGATAAACTGAATTTCGCTATACTTGATATTTCATTTGTAAAATACAATACTTTCTGTGTATGTCATTCGGTGGAAGAGGGCCAGAAGGTACTTGAAAAGATCAACAGGATGCTGCTGAAGACACTCAATAAGCATGAAGCTTTTGCACATCACGGTATTTCTTCGTTTGCCGTTATCATGCAATATGCGGATGAGGAAAGACTGAAGGGTAAGGTTAAGTTTATATTAAAGCATCTGCAGACGGTTGATCCCAACCATAAGTTTGCGTTCCATGTCGGTATAGCACTTTTACCTGCGATCGCTACTCCTTATGGCAAGTATGTAAGACGTGACAATATCAGCATCGAAAAGATTTACAATAATGCGTGTGCTGCTACTGCTACACTTGAGAGCAGCGATGATTCTGCTATAGCATTCTTTGATGATAAGCTGGTAGAGGAACAGAAGTGGATTGATATCGTTAATGAGAAACAGCAGCAGGCACTCGATAATGAAGAGTTTGTAATATACTATCAGCCTAAATACGATCCCGCTACCGATAAGCTGAGAGGTGCCGAGGCTCTTATCCGTTGGCAGTCACCTGATTACGGCTTTGTAACTCCGGGCAGGATCATACCGATATTTGAAAAGAACGGTTTTATCACCGAGATCGACCACTATATGATCACTCATGTGGCAAGGGACCAGAAGAGATGGCTGGATCAGGGATTTAAGTGTGTGCCTGTTTCGGTAAATGTTTCCAGAGCTCACTTTATAGAGAGTGACCTGGCTGAACAGATAAGGGATGCCGTAGATAAAGAGGGTGCTCCGAGGGCACTGATAGAGATAGAGCTGACCGAGAGTGCATTCTTTGATGATAAGAAGGCTCTGATCTCTACGATAGAGAAGCTGAAGAGTTATGGTTTTTCTGTTTCAATGGACGATTTCGGTGCAGGCTACTCGTCACTTAATTCATTAAAGGATATGCCTCTGGATGTGCTGAAGCTGGATGCTGATTTCTTCCGCGGTGACAGTGAAGGCGGCAGAGGTGAGATCGTGGTTTCCGAGGCAATTAAGCTCGCCAAGGCTCTGAATATGCGTACCGTAGCCGAGGGCGTTGAAGTACGTGATCAGGTGGATTTTCTGGCAAAACAGGGCTGCGACATGATTCAGGGCTACTACTACGCTAAGCCCATGGCAGGCGCTGATTATGAGCTGAGGATGGGTATGTACTCCGATGACGAACCCGCCGAAAGTGTGCTGGAACTTACGGATAGTGCTACGGATGTTGTGGTAGAAAATACAGTCGCCGAGGATGCAGTAGATAGTGTACCTGATGATGTGATAGTGAATAGTGAGGTGTCAGAAAATATACCGGAGGCTGTAATTGAAGGAGTTAATGGTGAAAATACAGAACCGGATAGTATATTTGCGGATGTTGTATCTGGCACAGTTACAGATGACGTAGGTAATCCTGATACCAAAGATATGTCATCCTGAACAGGGTAGACACTACTTCTGTGGCATCGGCAAAACGTGAAAAATCTTAATGAAAAAATGGTGGCTGGGGTTTTAAACCTTCTCAGCCACCATTTCTGTTAGGGCGTATGAAATCAACCAGTCGGGCATCCCGTCAGGGTTTGTCCACTGGGCGATTTTATCTTTGGGGAGCATAAGAGGCATCCTGTCGTGTATGTGGATGACGCTGTCGCTCGGCTCTCTGGTAAGTATTACGAAATACGGTAATCCGTCCTCTATCCTGTACAGGCCGCATAGCCATGTGACGGAGGCACCTTTGGGCTGGATGAGGTATTTACTGCCGGTCTTGGTCCTGCCGGCAGGGTCTGTCAGATGCTCCCACTCATAATAATATGATGCGGGGACTACACATCTGTGCTTTGCCCAGTCATCCTTAAAGGTAGGTCGGATCTTTGCGGTCTCGACTCTGGCATTTAATATAGGATTGGCCTTGCCGGGGATGTTGTAGCCCCAACGCATGGCAAACACAGCAGGCCTCCCTGAAGGAGCGGGAGCTATGACCGGTGCGACATTCGTCGGTTTTATTTCGCCGCTTGTCATCATGGGCAGACACATCCTGGAAAATTTATCGGCGGTCTTGGACGAAGCGGCAGTAGCTATGATGTCGTCCAATTCGTCAGATGTTTTATCTAAACAATATCTGCAGCACATATCCATACACCTTTCCCGTTTTATATATATAATGATAGTTGTAATGCTTTTAAACTGCCAATATGTAAATTATTGTTTCCTCATATCCTGCAGGTCCACGGCATCGATGGCATCTTTGAATCCCTTCAGTGCATCAAAGGGACTGAATATCTTGGCGCGTTTGCCGAGATCCATGGCCGGATGCTTCAGAGAAAAGCTGTCGAATCTTTCGTGAACAGGACGGCCGGCTTCATAAGTATCCTTGTATTTAAAACTGTCACTGACGATGGGTTCATCATCAAGGTTATACATTTTTACCTCCTGAAAAATATGGAACATCGGCCCATCCGGTATATTTTATAAATAAAATTTTAAGCTCTGTGACCGCCGATCTGAGTGTTACGCTCTTTTGTGGTGGCACCCTCTAAAAAGTTTATACCCTTTAGGACTGAGTTGGCACCGTACCTCAGACGTATCTCACGCATGGCACCGGTTATCTTTTGTTCCCTTATTTTACTTTCATAATCCGTAAAAAAGTCCAATTGATACGGAGCATCGTTTGTCATAACTTCACATGCACATATGCCGAGACGGCGGAAGAGCAGGCGGTGGTCTGTCTTTCTGTCAAAATCACCGGTTAAAAGCTTTGTGACCTCATCCGGCACATTGGTCGGTTCGAGAGTCCTGATGCGCCCGGTGGAATGCCGCGGATGGATCCTGCCGTAAAAGTCTATGGCCAGAGGTCCGTCATAGTTTGGGCAGTAATCCAGGGACTTATAATCATAGCTCACCCACCAGGTAAATAGTCTGGCAATCAGATTTTTTCCGTACATGTCGCAGCACAGGATGTCTATCATCTCTTTGAATACATTTCGTGCTTCATCATATTTATAAGGGCGGGGCAGAACCTGTCCGTTTGAAAGAGAATGATTATCCGAATGATAGTTTTTTATATCACTCATCCTGACGGGCTCTATACCCCATGCGTGGTCTATGAGTATCTCTGCATCTATGCCGAAGATTTTATAAAACAGCTCCTCATCCCATAAGGATCTCCAGGCTATATCCCCCATGGTGAACATCTGATATTTGGCGAGGCGTCTTGCTTTGCCACCTCCTATCTGCCAGAAGTCGGTCAGGGGCCGGTGATCCCATAAAAGAGCCTTGTAGGTATCTTCGTTGAGCTCCGCTATGCGCACTCCGTTTTTATCGGGCCGGGCTTTTTTGGCAACTATGTCCATAGCTATCTTTGCGAGATACAGGTTTGTACCGATGCCGACAGTGGCTGTGATGCCGGTGGTTTTCAGTACATCCCTGATGATGGTCATGGCCATGATGTGGGCGGGATGCTTACCTGTCTTTACGGCCTCATCCGTATAAAAATGAAGATAATGCGTGCAGTCGATGAAACACTCGTCGATACTGTATATGTGGATATCCTCCGCTGCGGCATACTTAAGATAAACCGAGTAAATGAGGGCGGAGATCCTTTCGTACTCACCCATGCGGGGGGTGGCGGTCACATACTCTATGCGGGTATGATGCGCTGCCTCATACAGACGGATGGCCTGCTTGGCTTCAAAAAGCCTGGGCCTGCTCGGGACGCCGATGGCCTTTAGGGCGGGAGAGACCGCCAGACATATCGTCTGGTCGGACCTGGACGGATCTGCTACCAGCAGGAGAGCCCTTAAAGGATCCAGGTTTCTGGCCACGCACTCCACGGATGCGTAGAAGCTTTTCATATCTATAGCGATAAAGATGCTTTTTGTATTGATCAAATGCTTCACCCCAAACTTGCAAACGGATGTTCTGTATTGTGTGGTCAGTATATCACGTTTGATTTAAAAAAGCAAGAACTTTTTACGAAAATTTGTTCGTTTTAAATGATTTGACTTAAAACGTGATTTTTGCTATAATCTAAAGACATGGAACAAGACAAAAAGCCTTTTATTTAGGCTCTCAAAAAAGGTATTGGGGGAAATACAGATGTCGATAGATAAAGCAGGACTCCGTAAGTTTTATACGGAAAATATGTACGGAGTATGGAGACAGGGAGAGAAGGTCTCTTACGAACGCCTGGGAGAAGATCCTAAGGCAAAGGAGGAAAGGGGAGGTTTCCGTAACCCTTTTGAAGTGATAGGCGGAGAACTGGTAAAGATAAAACTCGAGGCCGGCGGTAAAAGCACGGATTTTATAATACATGCATACTTACCTGAGGCCGAAGACAGGAAAGCATATGCAAAGGGCTCACCGTTCATCGTATGCATGCATCCTATAATGCCAAAGGATTATGCCCTGTCAAAGGGGTATGCCGTATTGGTGCTTGAGAGTTCAAAGATAGCATCCGATGATACAAAGCACAGAGGAGCATTTTATGACCTGTATCCTTATGGTGCCGGCAGTGATGAACAGACAGGCGTGCTCATGGCCTGGGCCTGGGGAGCATCCAAGGTTCTGGATGCCGTATATGCCGGTCTGGATAAGGAGTTTTACCTGGATGCCGGAGCTTCCATGGTTACCGGTGTGTCACGTTACGGTAAAGCGACTGCGGTATGCGGTGCGTTTGATGACAGATTCCGCATGGTTATACCTACATGCTCCGGAGCCGGCGGACTTGCATTATACAATTTTGTTTCAGAAGGAAAGACATACGACTTAAGAAAAGCGGGAGGCCCTGCCGAGTACACCTACGGGAAGAACGAACCTCTGGACTGCCTGCAGTCTGATGCGGAGCGAGGCTGGTTTAATGACAGGTTCCTGCAGTATAAAAATCCTTCGGATATCCCCATGGATCAGGAAAATCTCCCTATTATGGCGCTTGATAAGGACAGATATTATTTTATCATAGCCTCTTATACCGGTGAGGACTGGGTAAATGCTCCGGCTATGTGGGAGTGCTATAAAAAAGCAAATAAAATATACGAAAAAGAAGGCTTATCCGACCATTTGGTTGTCCATTTCCATAAAGAGGGACATGCGGTAATAGAAGAAGACATGAAGCTGCTGATCGATTATTTTGATCACATGTATCTTGGTACTGAGCTTAATGCAGATTTCGATACCTTGAAAACCACTGCATTTTTTGGCCAGGAAGCAGGCAATGCGCTGAGACTCAGACTGCGTCCTTATAAGAGTGCTGACAGCAGGATAATAGTTGAATGGCTTAAGGATGAGGAAGTGTTCTTTAAATGGGGCGGTGAAAGATTTGACGGATTCCCGCTCACTGCCGAGATGCTGGACGATAAATACACCGGGCATAACGGAGACTGTGAGGAGCCGGATAATTTCTATCCTTTCGTGGCATTTGACGAGAGCGGTGTGGTCGGGCATTTTATCATGCGATATACAAACGGTGATATCAGAAACCTGCGTTTAGGATGGGTCATAGTGGACGATTCAAGGCGCGGCAGGGGATATGGCAGGAGGATGCTGGAACTCGGCCTCGAATATGCGTTTAAGATCTTAAAGGCCAGACGCGTATCCATAGGTGTTTTTGAAAATAATGAGCCTGCATATAAGTGTTATAAATCTCTCGGATTTACCGAGGCAAAGCAGGATACGTACCGTACCTCAACCTTTAAAGGTAAAGAATGGCGCGTTATAGAGCTTGAAAAATTCAGTTTATGATAAATGAAGTATAGTTTAGGAGAAAAGAGCTTTGGTAGAAGAGATCAGAAAACAGTTATTTGAATTTCAGGATGTAAAATATAAGGATTTCCAGAAGAACCTGATACCTACGGTTGATCCCGAGAGTATAATAGGTGTGAGGACTCCGGAGCTGCGTAAGTATGCGAAGCAGCTGGTAAAAGAAAATAAGACGGATGAATTCTTAAGTGATCTGCCTCATAAGTATTTTGATGAGAACCAGCTTCATGCGTTTATCCTATCCGAGCTTAAGGATTATGAGAAATGCGTTGAAGAGGTATGCAGATTTCTGCCTTATGTAGATAACTGGGCCACATGTGACCAGATGTCACCCAATGTGTTTAAAAAGCATCGTACGGAGCTGATGGAGTACATTAAGCAGTGGTTGAAGTCTGATAAGACTTATACTGTAAGATTTGCCATCGGGATGCTGATGCAGCATTATCTGGATGACGAGTTTGATATAGGCTATGCTGAGATGGTACAGGAGGTTAAGTCCGAGGAGTATTATATCAACATGATGATAGCCTGGTATTTTGCTACGGCTCTCGCAAAGCAGTATGACAATATCCTGCCTGTATTGGAGCAGAACAGGCTCGATGTATGGACACACAATAAGGTAATACAGAAGGCCGTTGAGAGCTATAGGATCATGCCGGAGCAGAAGGCATATCTTAAGTCACTGAAGAGAAAATAAGGATGGATCAAAATGAGTGATACTGTTCATCTTAAGCAACTGATAGACAGGCTGGAAGGCAGCAGGGATCTGTCGGATGCAGAGTTTACCGAACTGCTCCTTTGCGAGGACAGTGAGGTAACTGATTATCTGGCTGAAAAAGCCAGGGGAGTAAGAGAAAAGATATATGGGAAAGAAGTATATCTTAGAGGCCTTATCGAGTTTACAAATTACTGCAAGAATAACTGTAAATACTGTGGTATAAGATGCGGAAACAAGAATGCCGAGAGATACCGTCTGAGCAAGGAAGAAATACTTTCATGCTGTGATATAGGATATGAGCTCGGGTTTAGGACCTTTGTGCTGCAGGGTGGAGAGGATCCGTATTTTAACGATGACAGGATGGTGGATATAGTCAGTGCCATGAGAAAAAATCATCCTGACTGCGCTATCACTCTTTCTATCGGTGAGAGGGAGAAGGAGAGTTATCAAAAACTTTTTGATGCCGGGGCAAACAGATATCTGTTAAGGCATGAGACAGCGGACAAGGCTCATTATGAGTACCTGCATCCAAAGGAGATGTCATACGATCATCGTATGCAGTGCTTAAGAGACCTGAAAGAAATTGGCTACCAGGTCGGATGCGGCATGATGGTCGGTTCTCCCGGTCAGAAAACAGAGCATTATATAAAAGATCTGAGATTTATGCAGGAGTTTAAGCCGGAGATGGTCGGAATAGGACCTTTTATCCCGCACCATGATACCGAGTATGCAGGAGAAAAAGCCGGGACGGTGGAGATGACTTTGAAGCTTTTATCCATTATCAGGCTGATACTGCCAGAGGTGCTGCTGCCTGCGACCACCGCTCTCGGTACCATCGATCCGACCGGCCGTGAAAAGGGTATCCTGGCCGGAGCCAATGTAGTAATGCCGAATCTATCTCCGGGAAATGTCAGGGAAAAATATCTGCTCTATGATAATAAAATATGTACGGGTGATGAGGCAGCAGAGTGCATACGCTGCATGGCACAGAGAGTATCCAAGGTGGGCTATACCGTGGTGCAGTCAAGAGGAGATCATATAAAATACAGATAAATACAGTAAATAAGGATGTTTAACGGCATCCTTATTTTTTTTTGAAAAAATACTTGACAGACTGTATATAACTGTGTATACTGTGTATATCGAAGGGAGGGAAAAGATATGGCATTATTCAGATGTGAGCATCTTACAAAGATAATAGACGATTATAGACTGAATGATATAAATTTTAATATAGAACCCGGGACAGTAATGGGACTCGTCGGTATAAACGGCACAGGCAAAACTACACTTATAAGATCGATATTGGGCAGTTATAATCTGGATGAGACCATCGATGACAGAGGAGAGTTGTTTTTAAACGAAAAACATTACCGGAAGGATGCAACAGAGTACAAGTCCAAAATAGCATATGTGCTTCATGAAAATCCGTTTTATAAATTTATGTCATCATTGGAGATAGGTGAGGTTTACGGACCGTATTATAAGGATTTTAATATAGAAAAATACAGAAATCTGTTAAAAGAGTTTGAGATACCCGAGAAGAAAATGATATCGAAGCTTTCCAAGGGTCAGTCAATACGAATGCAGCTGGCTTTTGCATTAAGCTATCCGGCATTGCTTTATGTAATGGATGAACCGGTAGGAAATCTTGATGTTGAATTCAGAGACAGATTTTATGATACGGTCAGGGACATAGTATCAAATGAACAGAGTTCGGTAATACTATCCAGTCATCTGGTGACGGAGCTTGAAAATGTTGCCGATGATCTGCTGTGGATAGGCAGGACAGACAACTGCGGGTATATAAGATACACAGGCAGGATCGATTATTTTAAAGACTGTTTCAGAGTACTGTCCGTAGCTAAAGAAAAAGCAGGAGATATTCCTAAAGATATGATAATGGGTGAGAATAAAAATGAGACTCACAATGAATGTCTTTTATATGAAAGAAGCGGTGATTTTGCCAGCAGACTGCCACAGGAATATCAGGCTGATGCAAGGTATGCGGACTTACAGGAAATAATGTATTTTGTGGATAAAAAATAACAGCGGGGTAGAAAATGAAAGATTATTTTAGACTTGAAAAAATAAAATACTGCCACAGACCGTATCTTTTGCTTGGCAGGCTTTTAATAGATGCAGGTATAATCATATTAAATTACAGATATGCGTGTGTCATTATTGCACTGTGTGGTTTCTTATCTATAGGATATAAATACATATCTGAAGAGGAAAGAATACTCCCCATGTCCGAAAAGGAAATAATCAGTAGAAGAATGTTACATGTATTTATGATATGGTTAAGATTTGCAATTTTGGGTACAATAAATATATTGAAGATAAAATTGTTGCCCGATGCGGTGGCGCAGGATGAATGGATCACGAAAAAGCCTATACTTGTTATACTGTTGTTCATTCTTTCGCTTACATTATTATTCAGAATATTGATAGGTATTGCATATATAAATAAGCCTGAGTACAAATCACCTTCATTTTATATCAGATTGATTTTTCTATATTGGTTACCGTTATATATTTTTTTAGAATACGCTTTTGCAATGAATCCTGATTTTGACGATATAAATACGGCATGGATTGCAAGTACTAATATAATTATACTAATGACAATGATACTGTTATCAGCAGCTTCGTCATTTATAGTTTTGATAGAACGAAAAATGAGAGATTATTATCCGATAACATTACCGAAAATGTCCAAAACAGAATAAAAATATTAAAGCGGAGGACTGAAATGAATATAAATGTACAGACAAAAAGCGGTCTGCCTATATATGAACAGATTGAACGGCAGATAAAGGATATGATAATAGTCGGTGTTTTAAAAGAAGGAGAGATGCTGCCTTCAATCCGTACACTGGCAGCTGATTCAAAAATAAGCGTAATAACGGTAAAAAGAGCTTATGAAGATCTTGAAAAAGAAGGAATGATATATTCTGTGCAGGGAAAGGGCTTCTATGTAGATAATCCGGATCTGCAGTATATGAAAGAAAAGAAAACAGTCGGACTTGAAGAAAAGCTGGGCGAGTGGGTTGATGCAGCAAAGGCTTCAGGCATGAGCAGGGAAGAAGCTATGGATATGCTGGGTATCTTATGGGATTGATCAACAATTGAAAGGCACTGATATGATAGAAGCTAAAAATATAAATTTCCATTACAGACATAATAAAAATGATTTTATGATCAATGATGTTTCAATAGAAATAAAACCGGGATATATGACCTGCCTGCTGGGCAGCAACGGTGCAGGGAAAACCACACTGATGTCACTGATATACGGTATTTTAAATCCTGAGTCGGGGAATATATACTATGAAGGAAAACCGGTGGATAAAAAAACACAGCAGGCATTTCATCGTGATGTAGCATATTTTGGAGAAAAATGGTGCGCAAACAATCTTAAAGTGAATGAAAATGTGGAGATGCTGTCATTACTCTACCCGTCATTTGAAAAAGAATTATTTGATAAATATATGGTTTTAGCACAGGCCAATGATATATCGGATAAGAAATTTGGAATATTATCGACCGGAGAAAAGGCAAAAGTCGAAACAGCATTTTTATTGGCCAGAACCCCTAAGTTTATAATACTTGATGAGCCTTTGGCAAATATTGATCCGGTATTTAAAACAGATATATTGCAGATATTGCAGAGAAGTGTGGCGGATAACGGTACGGGAGTGTTGATCAGTACTCACTTACTTGATGAGATTTCAGAGATGGTGGATTATATATATGTCATGAAAAACGGGCAGATTGTAAAGCAGGGAGACCGGTTTGAACTCCTGGGTGATGAGGATGGAAGCCTTAAGTCTATCTTGCTTTAATGTGCCGAAAGGAAAAATTATGAATGACAAAGCGATAATAAAAAATTTATTTAATTATATACGAAAAAAGAATAAAAGCAGAAATCTGTGGATCATTTACTGGATATCAGGATTGATCTTGCTGGTGTTAATGGGGTGTAATGCGAAAATACTCGATGAATCGTATTTATCATTATTGGACGTAAGTGCAGCAGTGGTATTACTGGCACTGGGAACTCAGATATTAATCCGTAAATATACAGTAATGGCAAGAAGCAATACGGAAATCTTCGGTATATTTATAATATCGGTTTTTTTAGTTAAAAAAATGTCAGATTATTATGAGCGTATAACCGATATCAGTAAAAGTCATGGAATAAATAACGGTATATATTATGGTTTTATCCTTGTGAGGATATTAATTGTTCAGGGGATTTCGAGTTTAGCAATATTGATGGCAGGATTGCTTAAAATTATAGATATGAAGGCCGCCTGTTTTTATATTGGCATGGTAATTGTAATACCGCTGCTTGTATGGACCGGCAGTATGGTTGCTGCTAACATTTCATCAAAGTATAAAAAAGGGATAGTATCAGAAATCATTACAAGATTAATTGTTTATTTTGAATTGTTGATAGCTTTTTTATCACTGATGATCTTTTGCCTTTCCTTTGGAACATATTCCGGAATGATTGCAAGATATATAAATCTGAAAAGGACTCTGGATTTTTCAAAAGATCTGAAAATAGTTTTTGTTGATGATAGTGCAAGTTTAATTACATTATTTGCAATAATGGCCATTCTTTTGATAATGGATGTACACGATCTGATCATAAAAAGCGAAAAACTTAAGATAATATTTTATGTATGTATAATGGCGTTTATGATGCTGCCGTGTATATTGACAATCGTCGGAAATAAAAATGAATATGTATGTTTTTCCGAAGACAGTGTATCAGTAAAGCATGATACTGATGAGCGTGTTTATGAATATAAGCAGATTGATAATTATAAGTTTTATTATTCAGGTGAAAGATTATGGTCTGATCTGACATTTGATGACTCATTAAAAGAAATAATGAGTACAGAGAATTCAGTAGAAAGTTTATCCTGGAAAGAAAAATATGATAATGATGAAACATATTTTTATCAACTGGCTAATAAACTGAATGCACTTGGGGCTGAAGGGGAAACAGAAGACAGGATAGCAGGAAAAGCAAATGGGTGATACAGGAAAACGGGCGACCAAATGATCGCCCGTTTATTATTTTATTGTATACTGGCTTCTGTATTTGCTGGGTGACATACCGGTGATCTTTTGAAAGTTTTTGAAGAAGTATGCATAGCTGGAGTAGCCTAATGCTTCCTGCACTTCTGACACCGTGCTGCCGTTTCTGAGCATCCCTTCTGCAGCACTTATTTTTTGCAGAGAAATATATCTGCCTATAGAGATGTGCATATGGCTCTTAAAAAGTCTGGCCAGATAATCGGGGTTCAGATAAAAATGTGCGGAGATCTCAGGTATATTTATATTTTCGCTAAGATGGTCCTGCAGGAAAGCTATTATATCGTTTACCTTTTTCTGTGAGGGTGATATCGGGAGATTCTGTTTCTTTTTTAAATTCAACTTCTTTGTCATGCCGTGTATGAAGGATAATGTATCCAAAAAGGCAGTTATGGCAGCTATCGATGTACGATCCTCATATGACATCAGCTTTTCAAATTTCTCTTTTAACTCCTGCTTACCTTTTTTGTCGGGATAAAGAAGGATGGGCATGGGTGTATCTTTTAAATATGAAAACTCAGGAGCACCTTCACAGAAAACTGTATCCAGCCATTGTGTATTTATACTGAAGATGTATCGTTCATACAGTTTACCGGCTTCATGGTACAGCTGGTGTATACAGAATGTCGGTATCACCAGAAGTGTACCTGCCTTTACTTCCAATACCTTATCATTTAAAAGTACATCGGGCAGGTCGGTCAGGGTATAGTAAAACTCTACTGCATTATGCGAGTGCGGTCCCACAGGCTGATCGGTCACTTCGTTTTTATATACCATATCGTAAGGCGGGGCTACAGGGAACATGGAAGTGGTAATCTCGTAGTTCTGCATACGGATCTCCTTTTGTTAATATGTTTATTATGATGTTATAATATTCCGAGGTAGTAATATTGCATAAAATAAGTATTATATGTCTATATTATAATATTTCAGGATAAATTACAATACCAACATGAAAAAGATTTAATATAGAAGGTAAATATATAACCGGGGAGGTGATGACAAGTGACAAAGGTCGCAATAATAGGCTGCGGCGGTATATCGCAGGTACATGCCTGGGCATTGAGCCAAATGGATGATGTACTGATGACGGCGTTTTGTGATACAATCCCGGCAAAGGCTGAGGCTTTAGCGGAAAAGTATATAAAAGGAACCAATTATGATGTATATGCTGACTATCGTGAGTTATTGAAATCCGATGTTGATGTGGTCCACATATGTACGCCTCACTATCTGCACGCTCCGATGGCTTTTGATTTCTTAAACCATGGCAAGGCTGTGTTTATGGAAAAGCCCTGTGCGATATCTTTGGAGCAGTTTAAAGCGCTTAAGGAAGCGGACAAGAGAAATCCCGGGAAATTGGGTATATGTTTTCAGAACAGATATAACTGTTCCACACTCAAAATGGATGAAATGATATCCGAAGGGAAAATAGGAAATGTAATCGGTGGGAGAGCTTTTGTGACCTGGAGGCGTGATAAGGATTATTATGAGAGTAGCGACTGGAAAGGGCGTCTTGCATCAGAGGGGGGAGGAGCCCTTATAAACCAGTCGATACACACTCTGGATCTGATGCTGAGATATCTCGGTACACCCGATAAGGTCGAAGGCTCCATTGACAAGCACCATTTATACGATATAGAGGTGGAGGATACTGTTGAAGCATGGCTGTCATTCCCGGATGGTAAAAGGGCCTGCTTTTATGCCTCTAACGGATATGCAAATGATGCTCCCGTGATCATAGAGATACAGGGTGACAAGGGCAGGATCATGCTGAATGGTACGGATATTTTCCTATGGAATGAAAATGGGGAGTGTAATCAGATTAAATGTGAGGAACCGGAAGGTATAGGAAAAGGCTACTGGGGCAGCGGGCATAAAGCCTGCATTGAAGATTTTTACAGGAGCCTCATAAGCGGAGAAACATTTAAAAACAATCTGGACAGTGTTGAAAGCACCTTTAGGACAGTTTTTAGTATTTACAATCAAAGTTAACAATGATCATACGAAAAGGAGAACACAATGAACGAAGTAAGACTTGGTATTATAGGTATCGGTGGAATGGGCAGCGGTCATGCGGCAAATGTCGCTAAAGGTATGGTGCCTCAGATGAGGCTTACGGCAGTAGCCGATATAAACGAGGACAGACTTAAATGGGCTAAAGAAAATCTGCCTGCAGAGGTTAAGCGTTTTTCTGACGGCAGGGAGCTGATCGACTCTAAGGAGTGTGACGCAGTGCTTATCGCAACACCTCACTATTTCCATCCGGAGTTTGTAATCTATGCCTTACAGCACGGAGTACATGCCATAAGTGAAAAGCCTGCAGGTGTTTATACAAAGCAGGTAAGAGAGATGAATGAAGTAGCCGAAAAGAGTGACAAGGTATTTGCCATCATGTTTAACCAGCGTACCAACTGTGTATACAGAAAGCTGCATGAGATGATCGAAAGCGGCGAGCTCGGAGCTTTAAAACGTGTAAACTGGATAATCACTGACTGGTACAGGACACAGAGCTACTATGATGCAGCAGGCTGGAAAGCAACATGGGACGGAGAAGGCGGCGGTGTACTGCTCAATCAGTGTCCTCATCAGCTCGACCTGCTTCAGTGGCTGTGCGGTCTGCCTGTAAAGGTAAGAGCATTCTGCCATGAGGCAAAGTGGCACAATATAGAGGTAGAAGATGACGTAACGGCATATATGGAGTTTGCCAACGGTGCCACAGGTGTATTTGTGACCACTACAGGTGATGCACCCGGTACAAACAGATTGGAGCTCACCTTTGAGATGGGTAAGATCGTTTGCGAGAATAACAAACTCATATTTGACAAGCTGAGTGAGAATGAAAGAGAATTCTGCAGAACTGCCGAAAATGGTTTTGCACAGCCTGCGAGAGAACAGATCGAGGTTGAGACTGACGGGTTAAATGAGCAGCATATGGGTGTGTTAAAGGCATTTACCGACAGGATACTTAACGGTGGAAAGCTGATCGCAGAGGGCAAAGAAGGTATCAACGGACTGATGCTTTCAAATGCGATGTTCTTATCCTCATGGCTTGATAAAACAATAGAATTACCGTTTGATGAGGATCTTTTCTTGGAGGAGTTGAATAAGCGCAGGAAGATGTCAAAGAAAAAGGAAGGCAGTGGCAAAGTATTTGATACGGAGGGAACATACTGATGAGCAGAGAATACAAGATTACGGGATTTGCGGATGAGATTGACGGAAAGCTTGATGTCCAGATAGAGAGTCTGAATAAGCTGGGGATCAAATATGTGGAGATGCGCGGCGTGGACGGCAACAATCTGATATTCCACGATAACGCTAAGGTAAGTGAGATAAAGAAAAAGCTTGACAATGCAGGCATATCACTGTCAGCCCTTGGTTCACCTCTCGGAAAAATCGGTATTACCGATGCTTTTGAAAAGCATTTTGATGAGTTTAAGCGAGCTATAGAGATTGCTCATATGATGGATACAAGAAATATCAGAATGTTTAGCTTTTATATACCCGGAGACAGTAAGGAAGCAAGAGCAAAGTATAAGGATGATGTATTCGACAGGATTGGAAAATTTGTTGATTACGCAAAAAAGAACGATGCAGTTCTTTTGCATGAAAATGAGAAAGGCATATATGGTGAAAAAGCTCCTGAGTGTAAGGAACTGATGGATGAATTTGCCTGTGAGAATTTCAGGGCTATATTTGATTTTGCAAACTTTGTACAGGCTGAACAGGATACACTTGAAGCATACGGTTTGTTAAAGAGGTATATTTCGTATATTCATATCAAGGATGCGATATGGGGCAGCGGCAAGGTTGTGCCTGTCGGATACGGTGACGGAAATGTAAAGAAGATACTTGATGATCTGTTCTGTAACGGATTTGACGGATTCCTTTCTTTGGAGCCACATCTTTTTGAGTTTAAGGGCCTGGCAGAGCTGGAAAAGGGCGGTAATAAGACCGAAATCGATGCAAGCAGGAATCTTACGGGATTTGAGGCATTTTCACTGGCTCATGAGTCATTATTGAAAATATTACAGCAATAAGTGAGTTGACTTGATTCATATCTGTCTGATATACTAACTACAGTCTCATTGCTGACAATTTAATGTTTATGGAGTAATATATCATGAACAAGAAAAAGCTTATTTTATCTGTTGTTATGGCTATGATGCTTGTAGGATGTGCGTCTAATGACGGTAATACAAATAAGGAGCCGGAAAACACAGTTACGGTAACTGCAACCGCTGAACCTCAGCAGGCAGAAGAAACGGATGCACCGGAAAAGGATGCGGAGTCAGCCGTGGTTGAAAACACGGATGATATAAAAGACAATAATGAACTTAAGGAGAAGGAAACTATGGATTTTGAAGCTATTTTCAAAGATGTGAAGCTGTCAAAGACTTACAAGGGTTTTATGAACAATAACCCCATTATCGAGCAGCATTACGGAGCAGATCCCTTTGCACTGGTTTATGATGATACTGTATATTTCTATATGACAGCCGATGCTTATGAGTACGATGAGAAGGGCGAGATAAAGGAAAATTCTTACAGCAAGATCAGAAGCCTTTATGTAGTATCTACAAAGGATATGATCAACTTTACAGATCATGGCGAGATAACCATAGCAGGTGCAGGCGGAGCTACAAAGTGGGCTCACAATTCATGGGCTCCGGCAGCAGCTTGGAAGATGGTGGACGGAAAGCCCAAGTTCTTCCTTTACTTTGCTGATAACGGCGGCGGTATCGGTGTTGTATGTGCCGACAGCCCCGTAGGTCCTTTCAGGGATGAGCTGGGACACGGTCTTATCAGACGTGATATGGAAAACTGCGGTAATGTTGAGTGGCTTTTTGACCCCGCAGTACTTGTTGATGATGACGGCAAGGCATATATCTACTTCGGCGGCGGCGTACCCCGCGGAGAGGACGGCCAGCCCAAGGCTGCACATCCCTATACTGCAAGATGTGCACAGCTCGGTGATGATATGATGAGTCTCGTGGATGTACCCGTATCCATCGATGCTCCTTATCTCTTTGAGGATTCAGGTATCCATAAGTACGGTGATACCTATTACTACAGTTATTGCAGCAACTTCAGCGTGGATAAGGCCGGTACAGAAGAGTACGGTTTCGAAAATGGTGAGATCATCATCATGGAGAGCAAGAATCCTTTAGGACCTTTCACATTTAAAGAGAGAGTCCTCAGAAATCCCGGATATTACTGGGGTGTGGGCGGAAATAACCACCATGCGATCTTTAAGTTTAAGGATCAGTGGTATATCACCTACCATACAAGAATGCTTGAGAAAGAGCAGGGCATCCTTCACGGATATCGTTCTACAAGCATTGATGAGTTTACAATGGGTGAGGACGGTACTATCGGCGACATCAAGATGACCAAGGATGGAAGAAAGCAGGTTGGTACTCTTAATCCTTACGAGACCATAAACGGTGCTACATTTGCTGTTATGGGCGGCGTTGATACAGCTCCCGCCGATGAGATCAGCAAGCAGTATGGCTGCGGCAATCTGTTACTTACCGCTATCAATGACGGTGACTTTGTAAAGCTCCAGGGTGTTGATTTTGGTGACAAAGGTGCTAAGTCAGTAGTTGCAACCGTAAAGACCAATGGCAACAATGGTGCTATCCGCGTAACTACAAAGTATGCTAACGGTACAGTAGCCGGTTATATCGCTGTTGAGCCGGACGGTAACGATACCACAGTCTGCAAGGCAGTATTTGATGCTCCTATTACCGGACTTCAGGATGTTTACTTTACATTCAGCGGTGAAGGATACGAGATCATCGACTGGAAGTTTGAGAACTGAGCAACAAAAGATAGACTAAAACATAATTGAAAAAAATAAAATCCTTCACTTCGTTCAGGATGACAATTTTTTGTTGATATCAAAATATTGTTATCCTGAGGGGAGCTGAAGGATCTTTTAGTTTTTTAATAGTGTTTGAGTATACGAATTATGATTTCTTATACAGTGCCGGGAAGCTGGTAAAGAGCATTACTTCATGCTTCAGCTTGCTGTTGTCTTTAAGTATATCCTTGTGTGTCTTATATATTACCTTGGCTTTTTCTACGATCTCTTTCTTGATCCTCGGGGACTCAGGAGTCTCTATCAGGTGTGTGTAGGTCCTCATAAGGACTGTAAGGTATGTCTGATAGGTGTTCGGCAGGAACTGATCGAGTCCGTTTGCCTGGAAATACTCTATACGGTTTTCAAAAGCAGAGATCATATCGGTGTTTTTAACAGCGACTCTGGAGATGCTTCCTTCTCTTATGAGATAGAAGTAGAGGATCGCATCGGTATAAACAACCTTTTTACATGCATGTATAAATGCGTGGGCAGTAGCTACGTCCTCGAATACCTTTCCTACGGGGAAGGGTATCTTTTTTAATATATCCATCCTGTAAAGCTTGTTCCATGCAGAGGTAAACTGCTGGATATGATTGGCTGTAAAGTAGTTGTATTCTAACTCGCAAAGCTCTTTTAATGCTTCTTCTGTGGTATATTCCACAGGTTTGTTGTCGGGATTGTTCTCGAGTTCAACCTTTTCTTCAAACTTTACACGACGGTAGTTGCCGATGGCCAGGTCAGCCTCGGAGTTAATGATGTTCTGGTAAAGTATCTTTACACTGTCACGGTGGATATAGTCATCCGAGTCAACAAGCATACCGTATCTGCCGCTGGCGAGCTTGATGCCTTCGTTTCTGGCATCGGAGAGTCCGCCGTTTTTCTTATGGATACAGATGAAGCGCTCGTCTATGTGCGTATACTCGTCACAGGTTTTCTGAGAGCCGTCAGTTGAACCGTCATCGACAAGGATTACTTCTATGTTTGTGTATGTTTGTTTTCTGATGGAGTCCAGGCAGGTCCTTAAGTATTTTTGTACATTATATACCGGAACAATGATGCTTATGAGATCATCCATAATGCCACCTCTGTATCATATATTTAAGATTCCTCGCTATGCTCGGAATGAAAGGATATTCTATAACTAAATTATATATTTTATGCCGGTATAAGTCAAGATATAAAAAAACATAGCCCCAATATTATCGAGGCTATGCTTAATTCTAAAATATGATTATTTAGTAAATCGTAATCAAGTCCGATTAAATATCATTCCTTCTCGTATACATATGTGCAGGTTAATGCATTTGAAGGATCTCCGTTGTAGAGTGTGAGAGAGTTGCCTGAAAGAGTACCGGTGTAATCTATGGTACCGAGGAACTTCTCTGTAAGCTTAAAGCTTCCGCCTTCAACTGACCAGTCGGGTACCTTTATCTCGAGGTCATCACGGAAGGACTTGCCTGTGCCGTCAGCGTTAAGTACGAGCTTGAAGGGTTCTTCCTTCTTTGCTGTATCGGGATCGCCTACAAACTTGGTATATTTTCCAATGTATGTGCCGGCTGCTGCAGCGGTCTCTGCACTTACCTGCTTTTCTACCTTAACGGTCTTCTTTACCTCTGAAGGAGTCTCTCCTGAGCGAACGATCTGGTACTGATCCAGGATGATGAGGGTGTTGCCAAGTTCTTCGATGGGTTTCCAGGGATTGATGGGCTCGTCAAATACGGTGCCTCTTTCTCCGCTGTCTACCATGAGCTTGCCATCTTCGAACTTGATTGCCAGCTTCTTAGACATCATGAGCTTGCCGTCAACCAACTCGCCATGACCTGACTTTAAGAATTCATCAATTTCTTCCTGAGGTGTACCCTCGGGAATGTTAACGGGGTTACAGATCTTTAAGGAGTCATCCTCAATCGTAACCATTGTGTTTGCCAGCATCTTTAAGAAATTATCGTCGGGCAGAGCGTTGAGCTGTTCGTTTGTAAACCATTCCTGCTCAAAAGTCTCAGCATTTAATCCTTTAGCCGATACCATAGTCCATAAACCCTTAATGTCCATTATAAACATACCTCCTTGAGTGTTTTGCGGCTGTTATCCGCATCTGATAGGTTCATTTTATATTATAAATTCCGAATTTGCAAGAAAAATGATGCCGGTTGAAGAAATCTTATTAATTTTACTAATATTTTATTTTACATAAAAGAAATTTGTGCTATAATGGTATATGTGATATTTTGGCATGGCCAAGAATGGGGACCGGTTTAATGAAGAACAGAAAATTAAGAATAACTTTATGTTTGGCAACTATATTGATTTTAAGTCTGATAGTACTTATACCTTTGGGAGGCAGAAAAGTAAAGGCTGCGTCAGACCTTTGGTTTGAGCAGGATTCATATACTGTTTACGAAGGCAATATGTTTACCCTTAACCTCATCTATAACGGTGAGGAGATGATCCAGCAGTCCGATGATTTCTGGTATTACGGAGTTTTCTCAAGTTCTGACGAGAGTGTCTGCACAGTCAGTTATTCGGGTGATGTAGTGGCACAGGGTACCGGAAAGTGCGTTATTACCGCTTACTATCTTGATATGAGCGTAAAATGTACCGTTAAGGTTAAGGCCAGCAAGATGAAGCTGAGTGAGTCGGAAGCTACCCTGTATTCCCACCAGGAGATAAAGGTAAAGGCATCCGGCATCAAGAATGCGGCATATAACAGCTGTGATATACACAGAGTAGACAACGATGAGGCATGGGTCTGGGATGATATGCCCGAGGTTAACTGGGATAACAAGGGTAATTTCGTGATAAAGGCCGGCAGAAAGGGAGATTACCGTATACGTCTGGTGATCCAGAATAAAAACGGTGTTGAGTTTTCAAAGAACTTCATACTTCATACTATAGAATCAGGTCCTGAGACTTCAGACATCTGTATCGCATTAGGCGGCAAGAAGGAAGTCGGGATGACTAACTCGGATATCATATCCGTGGATCTGCTCAGATGGTATGAGCCCGAAAGCAACTACTACCATGAGCCCGGTGACGGTGTGAGCTGTCCCATAGTGTCAGATAATGCGGGAGGCTTTACCGCAAACGGTGAAGGTACAGCCATATATCAGATTTCTTATATGGTAAACGACGGCAGCATTCTTACTTCAGAGCTTACCGTAGTGGGATATGAGCCGAAGTACATGCCTTTTGAGAAATATCTCTGGGTTGGACAGTACTATGTTCCCAGCTTTGAAAACAGCAGATGGAACTCAGATATCAGGATAACTTCATCAAACCCCGATGTTGTTACCATTAACAATGCAGATGAGATCGTGCCCATGTCCGGCGGAAAGGCTACACTTACCATATGGATAGACGGTATGACATTTGTTGATGATGTAGAGATCATCAATGCAAATATTAAAAGCAGCAACATTCTTACATGGCCCGGGACAAAGTTCAGCTTTGCAGTATCGGGACTTCCATCAGGGATGAAAGTAAAGTACTCAAGCTCTAACCCCGAGGTAGCCACTATCTCAAAGAAGGGCAAGTTAAAGACTTTAAAGACCGGTTTTGCAAAGATTACCATTGAGATTGAGGATATGACATATTACTATACGGTAAATGTCGGTCAGGAAATACCTGTTAAGGCAGCACTTGCAGCCAGCGACGTGGTAGGAAAAGCTACCTACAGCCAGGAAAGAAGAATGGAAGAGGGATTCTACGACTGTAGTTCATTGGCATGGAGGAGCTATGCAAAGGCAGGCATAAAGCTTAAGAACAGCGATTACGCACCTACAGCAGCCGATCTTGCACAGTACATGGATGAAAAGGGATACACATTGTGTTACGGACTCCTTCCTACATCCGAGATGCAGCCAGGTGACCTCCTGTTTACCAGCAGTGGTTATGATAACGGCAGATTTATGAAGATAGATCATGTGGCTATGTACTACTCGACAGAGGATCTGTATGATATTTCTTATGATGAATACAGCTATTATCCTGCAGATTCTGATGGTTACGGTACCATAGTACATGCAGGTAAGAACGGCGGCGGAGTATATTTCAGCGGCTACCCTTACGGCAGCGTTGTATTGATAGCAAGAATCAATCCTGATGATTTTACATGAAAAAAATAAAAGGAGCACACAGTAGCTATGAGTTTGAATCCGTTTTCTAAAAAGAAAAAGAAGAAGCAGCAGGGTGTTGAGAAGGGACACCGCGAACCGATAGTTGTTAAATTCTTTAAAGAAAAAGATCCGGAAAAGCATCTTAAAGTCAGCATTGATGAAAGTACTGCAGATAAAACCGGTTCAGCTACTACAGAAGATTCAAATGAAACAGTCGACGGTAAAAGACATGCCAAGTTTGTGCCTAACGATAAGTATTTTACTATCACGGTGTATGCCTTTACCGCAGTGCTTGCAATAGTAATAATTGCTATTATGATAGCAAACATTACTCCCGTTATGGAGGGTGTTAAGCGTTTTATCCATGTATTGTCACCGTTTATCATCGGCGGTATCATAGCCTTTGTGCTTACGCCCATTGTTAATTTCCTGGATGAGGCTTTGTTCGAAAAATGCTTTAAGATCAAGAAACCCAAGGTGCGTGCAGGTCTTGCAATATTGCTTACCTATATCGTATTCCTCGGACTTATAGTACTGGCAATGATCAAACTGGTACCCGAGATGGCAGACAGTATCAAGGAGCTTATAGGAAAATCAAAGTCGGTATACGGCTCGATCATGAACAATCTTAATGCTCTGGATGAACAATTTCCCGATATTGATTTCTCAAATATTATTGATACCGCAAAGGAAAACCTTCCTGCTATCCTGTCCAATATAGGAGATATCCTGAAGGTATCACTGCCTAAGATTTTCAGTACATCATATTCTATAGTACAGTTAGTTATAAATATCCTTCTTGCTGTAGCTATCTCAATATATATGGTATGTGATAAGCGCCGTATCGCAGCAGCAGCTACCAAACTTATATATGCTTTGCTTAAGCCCGAAAAGGCAGAGAAGGTTATTGAAAATGCCAAGGAAAGTTTTCAGATATTTACCGGATTTATCATCGGTAAGTCTATAGATTCCCTTATTATCGGAATCCTTACATTCTTTATCCTGACTGTTTTCCAGTTGAAATACAGCCTGCTGGTAGCGGTTATAGTAGGTGTTACCAACATGATACCTTTCTTCGGACCGTTTATCGGAGCTATACCCGGTGTTCTGCTTTATCTCTGTATAGAGCCTGTGGACGCTCTCATTTTTGCGGGCATTATACTTGCAGTACAGCAGTTTGACGGCTGGATACTCGGACCTATGATCCTCGGTGACTCTACCGGAGTCAGACCTATCTGGGTTATTTTCGGTATTACTGTCGGAGGTGCATATTTCGGATTTGCCGGTATGTTCCTTGGAGTACCTTTTACCGCGGTAATAGTTTATCTTGTAAATAAGGCAGTTGAGAAGAAACTTAGCAATAAACACATTGAGGTCCAATGATTTATGGAGATTGATAAGACTATCCCATGGAATGTATATCCCAGACCGCAGATGAAGAGGGACAGTTTCCTGAATCTTAACGGGGAATGGGATTTTGAAGTAAGTAATTACGATTACATTCCCAAAAAGTTCAGCATGAGAATCATGGTACCATATCCTGTGGAATCAAAGCTTTCCGGTGTCGAAAGACATTTTAAGAAGGGAAGCAGGCTGTTTTACAGGAAGTTTTTTGATGCTCCTTTGCGGATGAGATGGAGAAGAGTACTGCTTCATTGCGGCGGGATAGATCAGAAAGCGGAGATATTTATCAACGGTGCATTTGTTATAGAATGCTGTACTGCGGTTGACGGACCTTTGACTGTGGATATTACTCCTTTTTTGAAGGACGATAATGAACTTATCATCAAGGTAATGGATGATATGGACAAGAATATCCCTTACGGAAAACAATCAGATAAACCTAAGGAGATATGGTATTCACCGGTTTCGGGTATCTGGCAGACAGTGTGGCTGGAGGCAGTACCGGAATATTACATAAAGGGATTAAAGATAACTCCCACGCTGGAATATGCCGATGTGGAAATGGAAGGCGTGGATGAAGGAAAGGTTTTATTTGAAGGAAAGAGCTACCGTTTTTACGACGGGAAAATAAGGCTCACTCCCATGATAAAGAAGCTGTGGAGTCCTGATGAGCCGCATCTGTATTATTTTAGCGTACTGGTCGGTAATGATAAGGTTGATTCTTATTTTGCTCTGAGGACTCTGGAAATAAAGGAATCATACGGTATGAAGAGGCTTTGCCTCAACGGTGAGCCGCTTTTCTTCCACGGAGTCCTGCATCAGGGTTATTGGAAAGACGGCCTTTATACTCCCGAGAGACCCGATGATTATAAGCTAGATATAGTTACAGCTAAAAATCTTGGATTTAACACCATCAGAAAACATCTGAAGGTGGAAGCTGATGAATTTTACTACCAGTGTGACAAGCTGGGCATGATCGTTTTCCAGGATATGGTAAACAACGGACGTTTCTCGAAGCTGCGTGATGTTATATTCCCGATGATCGGAGTTAAGAGATTCCCGGATAAATTTAAGCACAGGAGCAAAGTATCCAGACAATCCTTTATTGCTGCGGCTCAGAACACTGTAAAGAGCCTGTACAGTCATCCGAGCATATGCTACTGGACGATATTTAATGAGGGCTGGGGACAGTTCTGCAGCACCCAGATTTATGAACTGATAAAGGGACTCGATCCTACTAGGTTTGTCGACAGTGCTTCAGGCTGGTTTAAAGGCGGAAAAACGGATGTGGAGAGTATTCACTGTTATTTAAAGCAGTTTAAGATCCAGTTTGCCGAAAAGCCCATCATCCTTTCGGAGTTTGGAGGATATTCCTTAAAGATCGACGATCACAGCGGAGATGCACAGAGTTACGGTTATAAGCACTTTGAGGACAGAAAGGTATTTCTGGAATCGATTAAGGAGCTGTATATGAAAGAGGTGCTCCCGGCTATAGGCCGAGGTCTGTGCGGGTGTATTTATACACAATTTGCCGATATCGAGCAGGAGACGAACGGACTGATAACCTTTGACAGAGTGTATATCAAGGCGGACGATAAAATATTCAAGGAAATATCTGAAAAATTAAAATTTTGATCTTTGCCGTCATGAGGTATGATTTGACTGCTTTAACAGTTGAGTCACCGGCGAAAAATCTAAAAATGTTAACCACGAGGAAGAAAATATGAGTTTGAAATTGACAGGCGGCATTATACTTGCCACAGGTGAGAACGGAGAATTTCAGGTTCTCGAAGGAAGCTGTATATGTATAGAGGATAAGTATATAAAGTACATAGGTCCGGACAGGGACGCACCTGAGTGCGATGCTGAAAAGGATATGCGCGGTATGATACTTATGCCCGGTCTGGTTAATGCTCACGGGCACGGACCTATGACACTTCTCAGAGGTGTCGGCGGAGGACTCGCCCTGCAGGAGTGGCTGGAGACAGCCATTTTCCCTATAGAGGCCAAGCTGACTCCCAAGGATATCGAGATCGGTGAGCGCTGGGCAGTGATGGAAATGCTGGCCGGTGGTACTACCTGCGTATCGGAAATGTATGATTTTCCTGAAGCTACATGGGAAGTGCTTAAAGGTTCGGGTATAAAGGGTAATGTCTGCCGTGTTGGTCTGTCTTTCTCGGAGACTGAAGAAATACCGAAGAACAGGTTTAATGAGTGTGTAAATATAGTAAAGAACCTTAAGGATGATGATGACAGGGTGATTTCTGAGTTCTGCCTGCATTCTGAATATCTGACCAATGAGGGCTTTGTCAGAAAGATTGTTGAAGCAAACAAGAGCCTGCATACCAATATCAATGTGCATGTTTCCGAAACCAGACGCGAGCATGAGGAGTGTAAGCAGAGACATGGAGGACTTACTCCGATCGGTTATCTTGATAAAATGGGTATACTTGATGAGAATACCTATGCTGCACACTGTGTATGGGTTGAGGACAGTGATATAGAGATCATGAAGGAAAAGAAGGTTTCGCCTGTTTTTAATCCTTCAAGCAACTGCAAGCTGGCTTCAGGTTTTGCTCCAATAGATAAGATGCTTGAGAAAGGCCTCAATGTGGCTATAGGTACAGACGGATGTGCCAGCAATGATAACCTGAATATGTTTGAGGAACTGCACCTCGGTTCACTGCTGATAAAGAATAAAGCCTCAGACGCTACCGTGCTCAATGCCGGACAGGTGCTGAAAATGGCTACGGTTAACGGAGCAAGGGCTCTTGGAAGGACCGATACAGGTGAGTTAAAGGTCGGTAAGAGAGCGGATATTATAGCCGTATCCATGGATAAGCCTCATATGTATCCTGCTTTTGATATTATGAATCTTTTAGTATACAGTGCCCAGGCATCCGATGTTGTGATGACTATGGTTGACGGAAAGATCCTGTATGAAAACGGAATCTACAAGACCATAGATGCCGAGAAGGCAAGATTTGAGATGAAGGATGCCATAGCAAGGATTTATTAATTTGTTAATAAGCAGTAGCGGAGTAAGGAATCAGGTGAAAAACCTGAGCGGGCCCGCCGCCGTAAATATACGACATCGATGCATTTTGGTATCATGGCATATCGAACGGGGATAAATACCGCCGCAAGTATTTATTCTTTAACATCATTGAGGCTTAGGCTTTCGAGAAGATGAGTGAGATATGTAGAGTATATGAGCCGGAAGACTTAGCCGTGTTTTCTGTAGACCTTGGTCGTCTGCGAGCACCGGATTTTGTATGACAGTTTTTTACTGTCTTGAATACAGAGAGCTGCTTTATATATGATTTTACTTTCTATTGTTTTTCATATATGGAAAGTAGAATTATAAATAAATCTATCGGAGGATAAGAGATATGAAAACAAGATTATCTAAATTTCTGTCTATGATCCTGATTGCGGCCTTGATCATGACTGGTTTTACCGGTTTTGCCGGCAACACTAAAGCATCAGCAGCTGAAGACGAGATCAAAGTATTCGTTACTATAGCTGATGATACCGGAGCACAGGTTGTTAAGCAGAAAACCGTAGAAGTTACCGATGTTGATGAAGACGGTGCTTATACTGTTTATGATGCCCTTTACTGCGCTCATGAGAAGTACTTTAAGGGTGGTGCTGCAGACGGTTTTGCAGCTGAAGACACAGAGTATGGTCTTTCACTTACCAAGCTCTGGGGTATTGAGAACGGCGGTAGCTATGGTTACATGGTAAATGATGCATATGCATACAATTTAGCAGATCCCGTAGCTGATAATGATTACGTTAATGCTTACTGCTATGTTGATGTTAATACTTTCAGCGATAAGTATACCTATTTTACCAAGAGAGTAAAGAGCGTTAAAGAAGGCAATATGATCAAGTTAAAGCTCTGCACTATCGAATGGGATTATATGGCAGGCGTACCCAATGCTATTCCTTATGCAGGTGCTAAGATCACAGTCAATGGTATTGATTCAGGTCTTGTTACCAGCAAGAAGGGTTATGTAAAGGTACCCGCAGCTGCTTGCGGAAGTTATTATGTTTCTGCAGTAACCGGAGATGATAACATCATCATCGCTCCTGCTTGTGTTGTATTTGTTCAGCCTCTTAAGGGTGAAACCATAGAGGTAAAGGATAAGAAATACACTGTAGTTAAGAACGGAAAGGTATCTACCGGCAAGAAGGGTAAGGTTACCTATTCTAAGTCTGCAAATAAAGATAAGAAAGCTCCTAAGACCATCGAGTATGCCGGAGTTACTTACAAGGTTAAGGTTGTCGACTGATCCTTTTTATATCTCCCGTCTGTGAAAGCAGGCGGGAGTATATTATATTTATAAATGAAGAAAAGTTATATATTTATATTTACTTGCATATTAATCAGCATATTATTATGCATTAATGGAACATATACTAAAGCTGATTTTAACGCTAAAAATGAAGCAAAAAGTGTCATTGAAGACATAGTTTCTTTTAATGCAGAAGAGGCCGGAGTACAGGATGCTCAGGCGCTTTTATCAGATGTTTTCCCTGAAAAAATAGGCGGTACTGCAGAATGGTATGTACTTGGTCTGTCACAGTATGGTGGTTATGATCTGGAAAAATACCGCAGTGCGCTTGAAAATTATTTAAATGAAAAGGATGTCAAAGGAGCTTCGGCAAGGCTGAAGTTTTCTTTACTGTTGTCTTTTTCTGACGGAAATAGAGAATATATAGACCGATGCATGTCTGATGGTACCGTGGGCGGCCAGGGTATTATGAGCTATGTGTTCGGTCTTCATTTGATTAATAACGGATATACCGGAAATATTTCACTGGATGAAATATTGGAAAATATTGTAAAACTGTGCCATGAGGATGGTGGCTGGTCGGTAACAGGCAATTACGGTGATGTAGACGTTACAGCGATGACATTGACCGCACTTGCACCGTTATATACAGGCAGCGGACAGGCAAAAATAAGTACTTCTACTGAATATAACGAAAAACCGATAGTAAATGATGGGATACTGGAGTTACTGGTAGAAAATGCGATCAATTTCCTTTCAAACAGTCAGCTTGATGATGGTGGATTTTCAAGCTTTGGTGTGGAAAATGCGGAGAGCAACGCACAGGTTATTACTGCGCTTTCAGCATTGGGTATTGACTGTGCTACGGACGAAAGATTTATAAAAAACGGGAACACTTTATTTGACGGATTGATGAAATACAGATTGTCTGATGGCAGTTTTTCTCATAAAAAGGATGATGCATCAAATCCTTCTGCAACCGTACAGACATTTTATGCTATGGTGGCATATCTTAGAATGCGAGAAGGCCTGACACCTCTGTATGTCAGAGATGTAAATGAGACAAAACTGACGGTGACTTATGGGGATACAGGCGTTTTAAGTGAAAGTAAAAGTGCTTCTAATGACGATAATAATGCAAATAGTAAAGAAAACAATAAAAGTGATACTGATATAAATGGTAATAACATAAATGACAGTAATATAAATAACAATAATAAAGATTCAAAAGAAAACAAAAATGAGAATTCAATAAATGATACAGATTTAGACTCCGAGTATGCAGATAATAGTTCTGACAAAAATGCCGGTAAAAACTCCGGATATAAAACATATGCAATAATCATATTACTTGGTGTTTGTCTTGCTGTAAGTATATTATTGTTTGTATTAAAGAAACACTGGAAGAATTATCTATTTGTCGGGCTGGTTGGTTTAGCAGGAGTACTTATAATCATATTTACAGATTTTAGCAGCCCAGAAAATTACTATGGACAGGAAACTCTAAAATCAAACGCAGTCGGTACGGTTACTATGTCCATAACCTGCGATATCCTTAAAGATAAAGAGAAAAATGAGCATATACCTGAAGATTATGTTGTACTAAAAACTACAGGATTCGACCTTGAAAAAGGTGAAACAGTATACGATATTCTGCTTGAGGCAGCAAAAAAATACAACATCAGCGTTGAACATGAGGGCAGTTCTGATATAGTTTATATTTCCGGAATAAATTATCTTTATGAAAATGACTACGGCGATCTGTCCGGCTGGGTATATAAAGTAAACGGAGTCCTGCCATCGGTCGGATGCGGTGGATATGAATTAAAAGACGGGGATATAATAGAATGGTGTTATACACTTGATCTTGGTAATGATTCTCTTAAATGAAAATCTATTTAGATTAAATGTTTTACAACGGAAAGGAGAGGACATGCGGGATATCAAAGAATATAATCCAATAACGGTTTTTGTCTATTATATGTCAGTACTGGTTGTGTCGATGTTTACGATGAATCCTTTCCTGCATATCATTTCCTTTGTCGGTGGATTTATACAGTTTGTAATATTACCTGTAAAAAATAAACTAAGTACTCATATATGGTATTTACTGTTGGGCTTGATTTTGGCACTTGTCAGACCGTTGTTTTCACATAACGGCGCAACGGTATTGTTTATCATAAACGATAATCCGATAACTAAAGAAGCTTTCATATTTGGTATTAATTCAGCCATTATGGTGGTCGGTGTGCTTTATCTTTTCAGGGTATTCTCTGAGATAATGACAAGCGACAGACTGCTATATTTATTCGGAAGGGTATCACCCAAAACCGCACTTATTTTGTCGATGGGATTACGGTATATACCCATGCTGCGTGAACAGAGAAGGATAACTGCAAACGCACAAAAAGCCATCGGGATAAATAAAGATGACAATGCCATAGACAGGATAAACGGCAGCATGAATGTTTTGTCTGCTACAGTTTCGTGGGGTATTGAAAACGGCATAATCACTGCGGACAGTATGGCAGCACGTGGTTACGGAGAGGGTAAAAGAAAATCATTTTCTACTCTGAAATTTAAAAAGCGTGATGCTATAGTTATAGGTATCACTGTTTTATGTCTGGTACCGATAGTGATGGCCATAGCTTGTGGTTCATTTGATACCGTATTTTATCCGCTGCTTAAGATAGCAGAACCGGACACCATTAATATAATAGGATATGTTTCCTATGTTGTTATGATATTGATCCCGATTATATTAAAACTTATGGAGAAATTCAGATGGAAATACTTAATGTCGAAAATCTGATATTTAAATATCCGAAATGTAACGATCCCGTGATAAGGAACGTAAGTTTTTCTGTAAACGAGGGAGAATTCATTGTATTATGCGGAGCGACAGGCAGTGGAAAATCAACACTTTTAAAGATGCTTAAGCCTGAAATAGTGCCGCTTGGAGAAAGAAAAGGAATAGTCAGATTATTTGGCGAGGAAATAGAATACGATATTGACAAAAAAATAAACAGGACAATAAACATCGGTTATGTAGGTCAGAATCCCAAGCATCAGGCTGTGACAGATAAAGTATGGCACGAACTGGCATTCGGACTTGAAAATCTGAACCTGCCAATGGATGAGATGGCCGCCAGAGTCGCTGAGATGGCATCTTATTTTGGCATAGAGGACTGGTATGAAAAACAGGTAAACGAACTGTCCGGAGGTCAGTTACAGCTGCTGAATCTGGCTTCGGTCATGGTGATGAATCCGAAAATCCTAATATTGGATGAACCTTCGGCACAGCTGGATCCGATATCGGCATCTGAGTTTTTTACAACGCTAAAGAAACTGAATTCGGATTTTTCATTAACAATTATTATTGCCGAACACCGTTTGGAGGAGCTGATACCTGAATGTGACAGGCTGATGGTATTAAAGAATGGTGAGCTTTCCCTTGATGGTTCACCTAAAGAGGTATTAAAAAGCATCTCAGAGGATGATGAAATATTTGAAGCTCTGCCTGCTGCCTATAGGGTGTTTAACGGATTGAATGATAAATTAGATTTGGCCGAAAATGATTTATCTGTTCCTTTATCAATAAGGGATGGAAGAAACTTATTGTTTAAAACTATTAATAAGCAGTATTCACAAGTTAAAGAAAACAGAAAAAATAAAGATAACCAAGACAAAAAAGTAAATCTAGATAAAGAAAATTCAGATAAACTACCCGCCCTTGAATTTAAGGATGTAAGCTTAAGATATTCAAAAGATGATAATGATGCATTAAGAGATTTGTCATTTATTGTAAATACAGGTGAGATATTCTGTATGCTTGGCGGAAACGGATCAGGAAAGACCACGGCATTAAATGCAGCTGCAGGACTGTTGAAACCATATGAGGGTACGATTAAGGTATTTGGAAAGAAACTGAAGGAATACAAAAATCAAAGCCTGTATAACAAATGCTTATCGATGCTGCCGCAGGATGTTCAGACACTGTTTTTGCATAATACAGTAAGAGAAGAGTTGGAAAAGAGAAAAGCCCTTGATAAGCTGCAGGATTTCCCTTTTGACTTAAGCAATATGATGGATAAGCATCCATATGACCTGTCGGGAGGAGAGCAACAACTCCTGGCACTGGCTATAGTACTTGCGACTGAGCCTAAGATCATGCTACTGGATGAACCGACAAAAGGTCTCGATGCCTTTAGAAAAAAGAATCTTATAAAAATCCTGAAGCACCTAAAAAGTTTGGGTATAACTATAGTCATAGTAACTCATGATGTAGAATTTGCAGCTGAATGTGCAGACAGATGTGCGATGCTGTTCAGAGGGAGTTTGACCGCAAAAGGGGATACAGTCGAGTTCTTAAGCAAAAACAATTTCTATACAACTGCAGTTAGCAGAATGAGCAAGGGTATCATAGATCGTGTTGTTACAGTTGGGGAAATTAAGCAATACTTGAATAATAATAGCAATAAATAATTGGTAATAAAACGATTTATTTGGTATCATACTCCTGTAACACAGAATACAGAGAAGAATTAGGAGGGTGTAAAATGGCTATGATGGAGAGACCATCTGTTACAGTTATGGCAGATGGCGGAAAGTATTGGGAGCACGAGTTTGAAAAGTTTTATTTGAAGGTTTTTGTACCGAAGACCGAGATCGATGGAGAGGTAGTAAACTATAGCTTTAGAGCTCCGTTATTACTGGTATTTGAGGAGAACAGAAGATCAATGGATGAAGCGATTGAATTTGCAAAGACAAGCGGACTTGCAGATATTGCTTCAGCAGTTGATTCAAGCGTGCTTTTTGTTTATCCTACATGTGAGGGAGCATGGGATAAGGCTGATGAAAGCCTGTATGTATCACTTATCAGTGAAATAAAGATGAATCCTTACTATAAGGATGGCATCATCGAGATCACTGATTTCTTTACAAAGGAATTTAAGGGCTTCTTTGTAAAGGGTGCAATATTCAGAGCTGATATCTACAGCTACGGCAAGTCTGCAGATTATGTAGCAAAGAACCTTATTAAATCACTTCAGGGTGAATATTTATGGGGACCCGGAGAGATCACTCCCGCATGTCTGTCAATGGAAAACTTAAGCGTAGTACCAAACGTAGAGCGCAAAGATATCGGTATCTTAAGTGTTGGCAATAATGCAGAGGTTAATGCAGCATTTAATGGCTGTGAAAATCTGCTGATCAAAGATAAGGCTGAATACAAGGCTGACTTCAAGGCATTTGTCCGCAAGTTTAAGATGTGGTGCGGAAATATGGAGATTGAACCTGATTTCGAAGCACTCAATATGACAGAAGAGGCCGGCTTTACACTTGTACAGACTTCATCCGATAACAGAGGCAGATATAAGGATGAGAAAGAGCATAAGGTTGGATATTTCGCATATTATAACAATGGTCTGTTTGATAAAGGACCTGTACCGTTGCTTATCGGTTTCCATGGCGGCGGAGATTCCACAATGTACCTGACCTTCGTATCGGGATGGTGGGAGATAGCTCACAGGTACGGTTTCTTATATGTTGCAATCGAAAATCATCAGGATGTAACCGCTACTGAGGTTATAGAAGTATTAAATGATCTCAAGAAAAAGTACAAGATCGATGAGCATCGTATCTATTGTTCAGGCTTCTCAATGGGCAGCGGCAAGACCTGGGATATGTATCAGGAATATCCTCAAGTATTTGCAGGCATGGCGCCTCAGTGTGCACTTTTCCCTGTAAGAAACAATCCTTTCGGTAAGGATTTAGGAGACAAGCTTAATACTACAGTAGCTGTTCCGTTGTTCTATGCAGGCGGCGAAAAGTCACATTTACCTGAGCTTCCTTTCCAAGCTGAGACAGGTATGGAGAGAATCCAGTATGCTGCAGATGTTCAGAAATTAAAGAAGAAATTTGATGTAAGCTATGCAGATAAGGATAAGTGGGCTGATCCTATTTGGGGTGTACCCGGAGACAGACAGGAAAAGGTTCGTGACGAATCCCGTGATGCCATACTTACCATTAACTATTATGACAGTGAGGATGGAGTTTGCCGTACCGCATTTGCCAGCATAGATAATCAGGTACACGAGTGCAGACATCATACCAACGAGCAGGCTTGGAAGTTTATTTCACAGTTTACCAGATAAAAAAATAAAGGTGGTGCGCATGATAGTCAGGATAATACTTTATATAATGGCTGCATTATCGTTTTTCTATAGTTTTATGATAATGCGTGTGCGTGCCGGTTCACATTTTTATCTTATCTGGAGTGTAATAGGCGTTATACTTGTAGGTTTAGGTATATCATTAAAGGTGGGGTTGTTTAAAAAACTGCCCCACTGGATTAATATAACTCTGATAGCAGGAACTTGTATAGTATTGGTTCTCATAATCGGTATAGTGATAAGGCTGATAACCTATTCGGAGAATGATCCCAAGGACGGACTTGATTATATCATTGTATTGGGAGCACAGATAAGAGAAGACGGTCCGAGTGTGGTACTCAGATACAGACTCGAAGCAGCTACGGAGTATTTAAAAAGAAATACCGAAACGAAATGCATAGTATCGGGTGGAAAAGGTACCAACGAGATCATGTCCGAAGCTGAAGGCATGAGGGACTATCTGGTATCCGCAGGTATCGAGTCTAACAGGATAATATTGGAAGATAAATCAACCAATACCAACGAGAACATCAAATTCAGCAAGATACTGATCCCTGAAGGAGCGAGTATCGGACTTGTAACAAATGATTTTCATTTGTATAGAGCGATTTTCCTGTGTAAAAAACACGGACTTGAAAATGTATCACCGATCAGAGCCAATTCGGAGCCATTCTACAGGCCAAACAATTATTTCAGAGAATCACTGGCAATGATAAAGGATTTTATATTTTGATAAAAGCAAGAATACCCGGTTAAAAATACCGGGTATTATAATAACTTATGATTTTGGATTTATACAGGTGGAATAAATGATAGTTATAAAAAATGACAAAATAAAAAGAATATTACGAATATTGATTCCGCTTGTATTGATACCGGCAGTCTGTATAGGAGGCTCACTGCTTTTTGATGAGCAAAAGCATATATTTGTCTCACTGGTAGTCGCATTTTTCTCACTGATACTCTTTATAACAGGCTTTGAAAGAAAAGTAACGGGCACAAGAAGGATGGTACTGGTAGCAGTCATGACCGCCATCAGTGTACTCGGACGATTTATCCCGTTCTTTAAACCGATCACAGCCATAACAGTGATCACAGCTATGTATCTGGGAGGAGAGGCAGGATTCCTGGTAGGCTCCTTATCAGCCTTGCTCTCAAACTTTTACTTCGGACAGGGCCCCTGGACCGCATTCCAGATGCTGGCATGGGGACTCATAGGCTTTATAGCAGGACTGATGGCAGAGCCCTTAAAAAAGAACAAAGTACTCTTACTCGCATATGGAGTACTGGCAGGAGTAGCATTTTCCTTTATCATGGATGTCTGGACCGTCCTCTGGTACAGCGCCGGCTTTGATATGGAACTCTACCTGATCTCCATAAAAGCAGCAATACCGCATACAATCCTGTATGCGGTATCCAACTTTATATTTTTATTGGTGTTAGCTAAGCCGTTCGGAGACAAACTTGAACGTATCAAAATAAAATATGGAGTATAAAGTAAGAGCAGGGGGATGCCATATGTGTTTCATGCACGCTATCCGCTCCGCGCAGACTTTTCGCGCTTTTATCGGGCCGTATTTGCCCGATGCGAAAATGTCTGGAAGGATTTTGCGTTAACCCATAAAGTAAAGTTATAAATGTGGACAAAAAATAAATAGTTGTCCTTCGCAAAATCCGCTGTCTTGCGTGCAGGGAATATATATGGCATCCCCCTGCTCGTAGGTTCATTCCTCAGTTTTACCAAGTAGCTCAATCCGAACCTTAGTAACACGGTTCCTTACTGTCGACAGCACCGTAAACTTCACATCATCCCATACAATGGACTCCCCGGGTGTAGGCAGGTGATTAAGCAGATTGATCACGTGCCCGGCTATGGAATCATAATCATCGGAATTAAGCTCCAGCCCACAGGCTTTATTGACATCATCAAGAGGAGCGGAGCCCGCCGCCTCAAAAGTAGTATCATTAATCTTTCTGACACTGTCAACCTCATCTGTATCGGTCTCATCCCTAATCTCACCGACAATTTCCTCCAGCAGATCCTCGATAGTAAGCAAACCGGCGGTAATACCGTACTCGTCAAGAACGATAGCCATCGATTTATACTTATCCTTTAACTCGCTCATCAGCTCTGAGGTCTTCTTTGATTCGAAAGTAAAGAAAGGCTCACGCATATAGTCTGTAACCTTAAACTCTTTGGAAGCATCATATTTCACCAACAGATCTTTAGCCCAGATAATACCGACGATATTATCATGGGATTCATGATAAACAGGCATACGGGAATACTGATCTTTTCGGAAAATATCGATTAGGTCGTCATAGGAAACTGTATCTTCGACACATGTCATGTTGATGGCTGGGACCATGACATCTTTGGCTTTAGTATCACCAAAATCCACCACGTTATTGATCATTTCATGCTCATCCTTTTCGATGACACCTTCCTCAGCACTGGCTTCAACTATGGTCAGAAGCTCGTTTTCAGTCATATGCTGACCGGATTTGTTGGGGTCAATACGCAGGATAAACATAACACCCTTTGCCAGACCTGAAACCAGAAACGTGAGAGGGGTAAAAAGGATAACCAGTACCTTTACGACAGGAGCATAGAGAAAAGCCATTTTCTCAGCATGGATAGAAGCCATGGTCTTGGGGGTAATCTCACCGAAAATAAGAACAAGCAGGGTAAGAATACCGGTAGCGATACCTATGGCGGTACTTCCGAAGTAATCCATTGCAAAAGTCGTGGTAAGTGCAGAAGCAACAATATTAACTATATTATTACCTATAAGAATAGTGCTTAAGAATTTAGCATTCTGATCTATAAGAGACAACACAAGAACAGCTCTTTTTGATCCTTCATCAGCCAAAGACTTGATCTTCAACCTGTTAAGTGAAGTAAATGCAGTTTCGGCGGAAGAGAAAAAGCCGGATAGAATTAGCAGTATAATTAAGACGATCAAGCGTGCCGCGGCACCGGGTTCCAAAAAAATCACACTCCTTTAATCTTAAAATGTATATCAGAAGCTTTATTATTAGTAAAACCTAACAATTTAATTGATAGTATATGGAAAATATCGTCAAAAGTCAATATAAATTTTTGTTGTCAAATATTGAGAAAGAGAGTATAATATAAATTTGTATTGGCTTTGAGATATTTATGTGCCAAAATAGGACGATAACAGGTAAAAAACGTCATAAAAAGGAGGTGGTTTTATGAGTACAGACGGTAATTCTGACAGTTGCAGACGATGTGAGACTGTAAACGGGCTTGATGTGCCCCCTCGATTATGTACCATAAAACTGAATAAGGAGGACTCTTTTTATGACCGATTTAGAAGAGAAGGATATCGTAGAGACTGATTCGGACGAAATCCTGGAGACGTCTGCAGCAGATACCGAAAATCTTACAGGCAGTGATGAGACAGAGAAGGCTGAAAACAGTGTTGAGCTGCCGCCTGAGATAGAGGAGCAGATAATGAATGCTGCATCCGCTATGGTGCTTGAAGCAGATGCTAACAGAGCTCAGGACCAGGAGGCCGGTGATGATCCTGAAGATGACGAGGAATCTCAGGAAGAGATCTTAAGGTCTTATATTGAGCAAAAGAATTTTAAAGAGTTTAGAAAAATGGCTGCCGAAATGAATGAAGCCGATGTCGCTTCAGTAATGGAGGAGCTGGATGAGGCAGAGCTTTTAAAATATTTTAGAGTTTTGCCCAAAAATATCGCGGCCGATGTATTTGCATACCTGCCTATCGACTTACAGCAGAGTATGATTCTGATGCTGACAGAAGGTGAAGCAACCAACATCATCGAGAATATGTACGTGGATGATGCTGCCGACCTTTTTGATGAGATGCCGGCGAATGTAGTAACCAGACTGCTGGCAAAGACCAGTGCAGAGACACGAAGGACTATCAATCAGCTGTTGAAATACCCGGATGATTCCGCGGGCAGCCTGATGACCACGGAGTATGAGGCTTTAAAGCTTCATTTAAAGGTATCCGAGGCACTGCAAAAGATAAAGAATGACGGTATAGACAAGGAAACTATAAATACCTGTTATGTTATAGACAGAAACAGAAAGCTTTTAGGAACTGTTACATTACGAAGTCTGCTTTTTGCGGACCCTGACATAGAGGTAGGAGATATCATGACGGAGAATGTCATATCCGTTACAACTCTTACCGACCAGGAGGATGTAGCCAGAGATTTCCAGAAATACGACTTCTCTGTTATGCCGGTAGTAGACATTGAGGACAGGCTGGTTGGCATTATCACTGTCGACGATATCGTAGATATCCTCCAGCAGGAGGCTACGGAGGATATCGAAAAGATGGCAGCTATCAGTCCTACCGATGCTCCGTATATAAAGACTGGTGTATTTGAAACATGGAAGAAACGTATTCCGTGGCTGCTTTTACTTATGATCTCAGCGACATTTACAGGTATGATCATAAGTCATTTTGAAATTTTACTGGCTGAATTACATCTTGCAGCTTTTATCCCTATGTTAATGGACACCGGCGGAAATGCAGGAAGTCAGGCATCAGTATCCATTATCCGTGCACTGTCACTTGATGAGCTGAGTTTTAGCGATCTTCCTAAGACTGTATGGAAGGAATCAAGAGTTTCGCTGCTTATAGGAGCAACGCTTGCTGTGACAAATTTTGGAAAGCTGATGCTTGTAGACAGGGTGACTCCCTCGATAGCAGCAGTCGTATGCCTTACTTTGGTGGTTACGGTATTTGTTGCAAAGCTTGTTGGCTGTTCACTGCCTATGTTTGCAAAAAAACTTGGATTTGACCCGGCGGTTATGGCGAGTCCGTTTATTACAACAATAGTTGATGCTTTGTCCTTGCTGATCTATTTCGGATTTGCAAGCATGATGCTGAATATGGCCTAAATATTGTATTTGGAGAGAAAAATATGAAAACAATACTTGATATACTAACAGATAAATTCTCAACTGCCTTTGAAAAGGCCGGTTATGCTGCTGAATACGGCAGGTGCGTTGTATCAAACCGTCCGGACCTGTGTGAATTCCAGTGCAATGGTGCTATGGCTGCAGCTAAGGCTTATAAGAAGGCTCCAATAAAGATAGCACAGGAAGTAGTTGAGCTGCTGCCCAACGACCAGTCATTTAAGAGTGTGGAGGCTATTGCTCCCGGATTTATCAATGTTATCTTGAGTGAAAGGATACTCAACAGTTATCTTAACGAGATGGCTATTTCAAAAAAGAGTGGTTTTGAGCCTAAGAGTACCGATAAGACCGCAGTTATAGACTACGGCGGAGCAAATGTGGCAAAGCCCCTGCATGTCGGTCATCTGCGTCCGGCAATTATTGGTGAGAGCGTTAAGAGATTACTTGCGTTTGACGGTTATAAGACCATTGGCGATGCACATCTCGGAGACTGGGGTACTCCTATAGGACTTATATTTACAGAGATGCAGGTTAGAAATCCTTCTCTGGTATTTTTTGATGAAAATTATACAGGTGAATATCCTGCTGAATGTCCGGTTACCTTAAAGGAACTGGAGGAAATATATCCTTATGCCAGTGCTAAGTCCAAAGAGGATGAGGAATACAGGGCAAGAGCACGCCAGGCTGTATTTGAGCTCCAGAGCGGCAGACGCGGATACAGGGCACTTTGGGAAAGGATCATGGATATTTCAAAGGCCGATCTTAAGAAGAATTACGGAAGTCTTAATGTTTCATTCGAACTTTGGTATGGTGAGAGCGATGCCGATCCGTATATTGTACCCATGATAGAGGATATGAAGAAGCAGGGTATTGCAAGGATCAGCGAGGGAGCACTCGTTGTTGACGTTAAAGAAGAGTCCGATAACAAGGAAATGCCTCCATGTATGCTGCTTAAGTCTGACGGTGCCGTAGGCTATGATTCCACAGACCTTGCTACCATAGTACAGAGAATGAAGGACTTTTCTCCCAACAAGATAATCTATGTTGTAGATAAGAGACAGGGACTTCATTTTGAGCAGGTATTCCGTGCTGTCAGAAAGGCAGGAATAGTCGGAGACGATACCGAGCTTATTTTCCTCGGAAACGGTACAATGAACGGCAAGGACGGCAAGCCCTTTAAGACACGTGACGGCGGAGTACTCAGGCTTGAGGCTCTGGTACAGGATGTAAGGGACCATGTGGCTGAAAAGATGGCTGACAGGGACTTATCTGATGAGGAAAAGAATGAGATAGCAAGAAAGGTAGGCCTTGCAGCACTTAAATACGGTGATCTTTCCAATGCTGCTACCAAGGATTATATCTTTGATATAGACAAATTCACTTCATTTGAAGGAAATACAGGACCTTATATCCTTTATACCATGGTACGTATCAAGTCCATCCTGGAGAAATATTCACAGGTTACCGGATCAGATACCAAAGAGGTACTTTCAAAGGCAGCAACGGGAGCATATAAGCTGACCGTACTGGACGGCAATGACTCAGAGAAGAAGTTAAAGCTCCAGATAGCCATGTTCTCAGAGGCTATGGCTCAGGCTGTGGCTGAGATAGCACCTCATAAGGTATGTTCGTTCCTGTTTGAGCTCAGCAATACCTTTAATTCATTCTATCATGAGAATAAGATCGTTGCTGAGGAAAATGAGGATAAGCGTAACGGCTTTATCGCTCTTATCTGTCTTACACTCAAGCTGCTTGAGACAGGTATAGACCTTTTGGCTATAGAAGCACCCGAGAAAATGTAAACTATTTTTTAAATGATTGACTTTTCTGAAAATATTTAGTATACTACAGAGTGATGTATTTTGGACACGAGTATAAAAGTGTTGGAAATGAGGAAATGAAATGTTTAAAAAGAAGTTGACCATATTTAAAGGATTATTTCTTGTCGCAATGGCCTTACTGCTTACAGGCTTTATGGCAAGTGTAAATACAAAGGCTGAAGAAGAAGGTGAAGACTGGGTACATTATGAGGGTTCGGTAACCGTATCGAGTGCCCTTAATGTCAGGACCGGAGCCGGTACAAGCTTTGATCAGGTAAAGGATGAAGCAGGAAACATTATTCAGCTGAAGCCGCAGGAAAAGGTCATTATCCTAGAGGATGTTGTTACCGATGACGGTAAGGTATGGTTTAAGGTACAGTTTGAGCGTGAGGGTAAATCTTACGAGGGTTTTGCATCAGGCCAGTATATAGCAAAGAATGAGGAAGCAAAGATCACTCCTTCTCCGCTGCCTACGCCTACAGCTACTCCGTTACCCACACCTACACAGATCATTGAGACAGCTACTAAGGCTCCCAATGCACCTACTCCCAAGCTTTCAGACAAAACAGAGACAACAGAGACCACCGATAACGGAAACTCAAAGTCATCCATATTGTTTGTAATATTCGCAGTTATAGCAGTTGCAGTTGTTTTCTTCGGACTTTTCGTGGTTATGGGTCTTATCAAGCAGAATAAGCGTAAAAACCGTATACGTAATGCTAGAAAAGTTGACAGGATGAGATCAAACGAGCAGGATAGTCCCAGCGGAAAGCGCAGACCTGAGATCAGACGTTCAGATGATGACGGCGCTTATGTACGTGAGGTTCGCCAGAGCGTTTACTACACCAACTCTGAGGACGAGGATGAGCTCTACGGCATCAAGACCGAGACCGATGACAAGAAGAGCCTGAGAGCAGCTGTAGACAGACTGCAGCAGCATGATATCATCAACCATAAGGTATATGGTGAGGGTGAGGTTTATGACAACTCCGATGTCAAGCTTATGGAGGTTCGTTTCGGAAATGATGTACGTTTCCTAAATAAGGATTCCATCGTAGCCAAGAAACTGATAGAGATTATCGATGATGAGGATCAGGCAAACGCAAGACGCAGAAACAAGAGAAACAGAAATAAGAGAAATGATTATTAAATAAAGAAGACTCCCGTCATACGACGGGAGTTTTTTTAAGAATTAAGTACTTCCTCACAGTGCTGTATCATTCTCTCGATGGCTGCGGTACCGGGTGCACCGATGGTATTTCTCTTTTCAACACAGGTCTTAAGAGATATAGCATCATAAATATCTTTGTCAAATGCAGGAGAGAACTGCTTAAATTCGTCTATAGTCAGGTCATCGAGTGCTTTCTTTTGGTCGATGCAGTAAAGTACGAGTCTGCCGATGATACCGTGTGCATCACGGAAGGGAACTCCGTGTGTAACCAGATAATCAGCTGCATCGGTGGCATTGGTGAAACCGTTCTTAGCACTGCTGGCCATGATATCCTTGTTGAACTTAAGTGTTGCGAGCATACCGTCAAACAGTGTTATGGAGTCTGACACGGTATCGAGTGCATCGAAAAATGCTTCCTTATCCTCCTGAAGGTCTTTGTTATAGGCCAACGGAAGACCTTTAAGGGCAGTGAGCAAGGTCATCAAAGCTCCGTAAACTCTGCCTGTTTTTCCTCTTACAAGCTCTGCGATATCGGGATTTTTCTTCTGAGGCATAATGCTTGAACCGGTAGAATAAGCATCGTCTATCTCTATAAATCTGTACTCGTTTGTATTCCAGATGATGATCTCTTCACTGAAACGTGATAAGTGCATCATTATCATCGAGAAATCGGACAGGAGCTCAATCAGATAATCCCTGTCGGAGACACCGTCCATGGAGTTTTCGGTAGGTCCGGCAAAATCAAGTACCTTGGCTGTCATCTCCCTGTCTAAAGGATAGGTTGTGCCTGCAAGAGCGCCTGAGCCCAAGGGAGAATAGTTAAGCCTGTTAACGGTATCCTTTAATCTGCTGCGGTCACGTGAGAACATCTCAAAATATGCTCCAAGGTGATGAGCCAGTGTCACGGGCTGTGCCTTCTGCAGATGTGTAAAGCCCGGCATATAGGTTTCCTTATTGTCCTTCATGATGGAAAGAATGGTTGTAAGCAGCTTCTTTAAGAGCTTGCTTACTTCTTTGGCCGAAGACCTTGCATACATTCTCATATCGAGAGCTACCTGATCGTTACGGCTTCTGCCGGTATGCAGTTTTTTGCCTGCATCACCTATACGCTCGGTAAGTACTGACTCTACAAAGCTGTGTATATCCTCGGCTTCCATATCTATGGAGAGCTTGCCGCTTTCGATGTCATTGTATATGTCTACAAGACCTTTATGTATCTGATCTGCTTCGTCGTGTGAGATGATGCCCTGATTGCCAAGCATCAGTGCATGTGCCATGCTGCCTTTTATATCTTCACGCCAGAAACGGCTGTCAAATGAGATGGAAGAGTTATACTTTGCCACAAGCTCATTTTCCTCGCCGGTAAAACGACCGCCCCATAATTTCATATTGAACACCTCTTGTCTTTGAAATGTATAATTATAACTTTTAATAGTATAATGATATTTTTAAATATAGTCAATAGTGATAGTTGACAAAACAGAAAAAAAAACTTATTATATATGTATGCACCGATAATAATGATATCTGTGCGATAAAACATATCATCCCACGAGAGGCTAGGTACGAAAAATGGGCAGAAAAAATGATACCGAAGTTATCATCAAGAACAAGAGATACAGACTTTCAGGCTTTGAGAATGAGGAATACCTTCAGAGAATAGCAGGCTTCCTGAACAACAAGTTTGCTGAGATAAAGAAACAGGATACCTATAAAAACCTGGATAATGAGATGAAGGCGATCTTCCTTGAGATCAACCTCGTGGATGAATACTTTAAGATGAAAAACAAGTATGAGGAGTCAGAGGCTGACAGCGAGTCAAAGAGCAATGAGATCTACTCCATGAAGCATGAGATCATGAGCCTGCAGTCAAAGCTTGAGATTGCTCAGAATGAGATTGAAAAGCAGAAGGCACTTAATATAGAAGAGCAGAAAAAGAATATCAAACTGGAGACAGAGCTTTCTTCCGAGAGGAAAAACCGCAGGGTATCCGGTGAATAAGATGAGTTATGGCGAATCAGCGGAAGCTGGTTCGCTTACTTTTTATAGGAGTATGGGGATGGAGAGATCATTTAAAAAGCCGGAGCTGCTGGCACCTGCCGGTTCTTTTGACAGCTTGAGAGCAGCTATAAATGCCGGAGCCGATGCGGTATATATGGGCGGCAGTAAATTCGGAGCCAGAGCTTATGCGGATAATCCTGACGAGACAGGGATGCTGGAATGCATTGAATTCTGCCATTTGAGAAACAGGAAAATCTATCTGACGGTAAATACTCTCTTAAAAGAAAGAGAGCTTGAAACTGAGCTGTATAGTTATCTGAAACCGCTTTATGAGGCCGGCATAGATGCTGTCATAGTACAGGATCCCGGTGTTATGGAATACATTTCAACGTATTTCCCCGGACTTGATATCCATGTGAGTACTCAGGCGAGCATCACTATGGCGGAAGGCATAGAGGGCGTCACGGGTCTTTTGAGCAAGCCTAAAAGTGTAACCAGAGTAGTACCTGCCAGAGAGCTGTCTTTAGCGGAATTAAAGAAGATGCGTGAAAAGACGGATCTGGAGATGGAAGTATTTGTACATGGTGCATTGTGCTGCTGTTATTCCGGGCAGTGCCTGATGAGTTCGCTCGCAGGGGGCAGGAGCGGAAACAGGGGCAGATGCGCTCAGCCCTGCAGAAAGCTGTATGAAACAACTGTAGAATTTAAGGATTATAAGGGCTATTACCTTTCTCCCAAGGATATGTGCACCATAGATATTCTCGGAGACCTGATCGATACCGGTATAGATTCATTTAAGATAGAGGGCAGAATGAAGTCACCTGAGTATGCTGCAGGAGTTGTTGCTGTGTACAGGGCTTTTATAGACAGATACTGTGCTGAAAAATATGGTAAGACCTGTACTGCCGAAGAATCTGAATGTATAGCATCTGAAAACGGCATTGTATTAAGCAAGAAGGACCTTAGTGAGATATATAACAGGGGAGGCTTTAACGAAGGATATCTGAATGCTCATAACGGTCAGGAGATGATGAGCACATTCCGTCCCGGACATTACGGAGTAAAGGTTGGTGAAGTTACCCGTACTGAGGGCAGAAAAGCGTTTATAAAGACCTATACCGAGGTCAGATCGGGCGATGTACTTGAAATAAGGGATGCAGCTACAGGTAAGGCAGTATATGAGTTTACTGCCGGAGAAAACTACAGCGGCGGTACAGGCTTCAACATCCTTACGATGAAGGACAGGCTGGCTCAAATGGGACAGTATGTTTACAGAACAAAGAGTAAGGAACTTCTTGAAAATATCGATAAATTATATATTGATAAGGATGTAAAGGTACCGGTAAATATTAAAGTTACGGCAAAGATCGATGAGCCTTTAAGCATGAGGTTTGAGTCTTTAAACGGTGATTTTAATGCTGAGATATCCGGTCAGTCGGTACAGAAGGCTATTAAGTCTGAGACAACTGATGAGTCGCTGAAGGATCAGGCATCAAAGCTCGGGAACACGGATTTTTATGCGGAAAATATAAGGGTTTGGTCCGATGAAGGGATATTTGTACCGGTCCAGGAGATTAAAAGACTTAAGAGAGAATGTATCGAAAGCTTAAGGAATGAGATATTGAAGGCTCATCGAAGGAGTGATATAAATGATGCTGAAATGAATGTGACCGAAGAAAACGAAAAATCCGTGGACAAACAGGATCAGGCAAACAAAGATGAAAAAGTGTATTCAGTATCTGTGCGTAACATGGAACAGTTAAAGGCTGTGCTTGATAACGACAGAGCCGGTCTTATCAGGAATATTTATCTGGATATGGCATCGTTTGGCGGCGGAATGTCGAAAAATACGGATATACAGGGGAATATCGGTGATAAGAGAGATATAGAAAATGCAGTAGAACTCATAAATACTAATGGTAAAAAAGCATATATCAAGCTTCCGAGAATACTCAGGGATTCATATTATGAGGAGACTAAGGATTTTTGCCTGAAGATAAAGGATAAGGCCGGATTCCTGGCAACAAATTACGAGGCATTAAATCTCTTAAAGAGTATAGGTGCTGCATACCGGACCGATCATAATCTGTATTGCTTTAACAATACAGCAAAAAGCAGGATGAACGGTAATTACACATTACCGGTGGAGCTGAATGAAGCGGAGATTAAAGATGTGGCTGACAGTGACGGTGAGCTCATAATATATGGCCTGCTGCCTGTTATGGTATCTGCACAGTGTGCATATAAGACTGTTACGGGTAAATGCGGTACACATAATGATGTGATACTGAAGGATCAGAAAGGCTTCTCGTTCAGGGCACATTCTGAGTGCAGGTACTGCTACAATCTCATCTATAATTCAGCGGTACAATGTCTGCTGCACAGGATGGACAGCGTAAGAAACGTTGGATGCGGCAGTTACAGACTCGAGTTTACCTTTGAGGATGCATCGGAGACTGCTCTTATCATAAGGGAACTGGCAAGGATTGAGGACGGAAGTACCTGTGAAACTCCAACCCTGATCATGGATCTGCCCTTTACAAATGGGCATTTTAACCGTGGGGTAGAGTAAAAGGATATCCGGGTAAAAAGAATTTTTAAATACCAAATAAATTGCTTGCACAATTTTGTAAATTGGATTATAATGAAAGTTAGTTTAGTTTAATAACGCACCAAAAAGCAGGAGGCGGAATATGGTTGAAGCGACAAGCTGTGGCGGTGTTGTTATTTTCAGAGGGAAGATTTTGTTGTTATACAAGAATTATAAGAACAAATATGAAGGTTGGGTGCTTCCCAAAGGAACAGTTGAAAAAGGTGAGGAGCATAATGAAACGGCTCTTCGAGAAGTAAAGGAAGAAACAGGCGTATCCGCACAGATCATCAAATATGTGGGTAAGAGCAAGTATACCTTTAATACACCTCAGAATGTAGTTGAAAAAGAGGTTCACTGGTTCCTTATGATGTCTGATAGCTATTACAGCAAGCCACAGAGAGAGGAGTATTTTTGCGATTCCGGTTATTACAAGTACCATGAGGCATATCATCTGCTAAAGTTTGCCAATGAAAAGCAGATACTGGAGCAGGCCTACAATGAGTACCTGGAGCTTAAAAAGAGTAATCTTTGGGGTAGCAAAAAGTACTACTGATAATGGAAAAAAAGAGTAACACGGTGGCTGAAAAGCCTGAAGAAAAAAAGAGCTTTAAGGAAAAATTATTTAGCCGCGAGGTTATAACTTATATCATAGCCGGCGTGCTGACCACACTGGTTAATCTCGTAGCTAAGTTCATTTTCCTGAATCTCATGGGTATCAACGAAAATGTAACAACGGCTCTGGCCTGGGTAGTTGCGGTGGCATTTGCATATGTTATCAATAACTACTGGGTATTCCTTAAGGGTAACGAAGGAGCCGGTACAGAAGCGGTTAAGATTGTAAAATTCACACTGGGCAGGATCGCAACCTATATCATCGAAGCAGCGGGCATATATATATTTATAACAAAGGATGTTATACATTATATTATCGATATTTTCCCGTCTATCGCAGAGAAGATTTATGCATCACCCAGCTGTGATACCATCAAATTCTGGATAGTACAGCTGCCGCTTCAGTTTTTGGTTATAGTACTTAACTATTTGTTTAGTAAGCTGTTCGTATTTGTAAACAAGAAAAATGATAAAAGTCCCGAATAATCGATGTTCTGGACTTTTTGTTTTATAATAATTTTATTTGCAATTTACGTTACCTTGTGATATGATAATAAAAACTATATGGGTAGGGGATATTATACCCTTTTTTACCATAAATGACTGACAGGTGCCTGATGGAAAACAGTGTTAAACTTAAAAAAGGCGAAGGCCGGACAATTAAAAAAGGCGGCCTCTGGATATACGACAATGAGATAGCTGAGGAGAATATCCTCACAGAAAACGGCGACATTGTTGATGTTTATGATTTTGACGGATTCTTTTTAGGAAACGGTTTTATAAATACCAACTCCCATATAAGAGTCAGGATGCTCACAAGACGTACAAGGATAGGTCAGGACATAACCCTGGAGGAGCTTATACGCATAAGAGTTAAAAATGCCTGGGAGTATCGAAAGAGCGTAAGCGATACATCGAGCTTCCGCCTGATATTCGGAGAGGCTGATTTCCTGCCCGGACTTGTAGTTGATAAGTTTGAGGATGTACTGGTTGTTGAGTCGCTTGCACTTGGTATAGACAGACTCAAAAACAGCATATTGGATGAATTAAAGAGAGTTTTAAAGGAAGACAATATAAATATACGCGGTATCTATGAAAGAAGCGATGCAAAGGTTCGTCTTGACGAGGGACTGCAACGTTATAAGGGTTTTATCGGTAAAGAGTTTGATACAAAGATACAGATCACCGAAAATGGTGTTAAGTACTTTGTAGACGTGCTTGACGGACAGAAGACGGGTTTCTTTCTGGATCAGAAGTATAACAGGCTTGCAGTTTCAAAAATCTGCAAGGATAAGGATGTACTGGACTGTTTTACACATACCGGATCATTTGCACTCAATGCTGCAAAGGGCGGAGCGGCACATGTTACCGCAGTGGACATTTCCGATCTGGGGATAAAACAGGCCAGAGAAAACGCAGAGCTTAACAGTTTCACATCCAGGATGGATTTTGTATGCAGGGATGTATTTGATTATCTCCCTGAGCTGTGCAGGGAAGGTAAGAAGTTTGATGTGGTCATACTTGATCCTCCTGCGTTTACAAAGTCCAGGGATTCAGTAAAAAATGCTTCTAAGGGGTATAAGGAGATTAACCTTAGGGCTATGAAGATACTTAAGAACGGAGGCTATCTGGCTACCTGTTCCTGCTCACATTTTATGACTGAGGAGCTGTTCTTTAATGCGGTTAAGTCTGCAGCAAAGGATGCTCACAAGAGGATACGTCAGGTTGAGTACCGTACCCAGGGTCCGGATCATCCGGTACTGTGGGATTCTGACAGTTCGTTCTATCTTAAGTTCTTTATACTGCAGGTTTGCGATGAATTGTGATTGGGGCTTAAACAGGGAGGGTTTACAGTGCTTAAATTTCAAGCAGGCAGAAAGAAGAGAATATTTCTGATAATAGTGGCTGTATTTTTTACAGTTGTATTAGCCTTATTATCCAGATATGTTGAGTCTCACCGTGAACTTCAATTTGGTTTTGGAAGTGTCATATTGCCAGCCAGCAGCTTTCTTGGCGTTGTCCAGGCAATGAAGGGACTTCTGTGTATTATCATAGTTGTATTAGATTATAAGAGGGGCCGTATACTTACATATCTTTATATGGGTGGGTCCATCTTTTTCATGCTTGTAGGTATCATTTCAAGAGGAGAAATGAGCTCTCTTCCCGGTATTTACAATTCTATTATCTCAATTATTTCCATAGCTATTATTTCTTCAGGACTTGCAAAGGCTGAAAAACGTGCTGTTACCGATTACCTTACCGGACTTAAGAATAGAAGAGGTTTCAGTGCTCTTTTGGAGAAGGCAATTAGGGATAAGAAATCTTTCCATGTTGTTTACTTTGAAATTGAGAATTTCAGGACTATTAACGATAATCTTGGTCATAAATACGGTGATGTAGCTTTAAAGGCTGTTGCAGAGAAGCTTAAGGAAAAGGAAGACGAAGAGACGGTTTATGTCAGCCGTATCGGTGGAGCAGAATTTGCGGCAGTTGTATTCGAAAAGATCGATCCAAAGCCATTTGCAGCAAATGTAATGGAAAAGATCGGTACCAGTGTTACAAATGTGGATGAGGGCTTCGATATAAATATTGCTTTGTCTGTATATTCCGGTATTTCATCCTTCCCGGGAGATGCCGATAATACCGATGATCTGCTTAAGTTTGCCGATATTGCGGTTTATAATGCGAGACTGCAGAACAGTAAGGAGAGGATCTGTTTCTTTAATACAGATATGAAGGACAGATTTTACAGGCAGATCGAGCTTGAAAAAATTGTTAAAGACAGTTTATTGAGGGATTATTTCTATCTGGTATATCAGCCTCAGTTCAGGATAGAAGGAAAGAAGCTCAGAGGTTTCGAAACACTGCTTAGATTAAAGCAGCCCGACGGTACTATGGTCAGTCCCGGTGAATTTATACCGGTTGTTGAAAAGTCCGAGCTGATCATGAAGGTTGATAGCTATGTTCTCCGCAGGGCTGTTAAGGAGGCTAAACGCCTGGTTGATTCATGTGAAAGTAATATCGTTGTATCTGTAAATGTATCGGCTAAGAATATTTCTTCTCCGGGTTTTGTGGATGAAGTTAAATCCGTACTCGAATTTAACCATTATCCTCCGGAATGTCTGGAAATCGAGATTACAGAGTATTCATTTGCGGAGTCTAAGGATCTGACTATCGAGAATGTTAAGGAGTTAAGAAAACTTGGTGTACAGATAGCACTTGACGATTTCGGTACAGGTTATACATCATTGTCACAGGTTATGCACCTGCCCATTAACCTGCTTAAGATCGATAAGAGTCTGATCGATGATATTGAGAGTAACGCAATGAACAGGGATTTCGTAGATGCCATCATCTATATGGGTCACCTTATAAAGTGTGAGGTTATCTGTGAGGGTGTTGAAAATGATGAGCAGCTTGAACTCCTGAAGGCTCATGAATGTGACTTTGTACAGGGCTTTGTATGGGGCAGGCCCCTGGAGTACGATAATGCCATAGATCTTTGTAAGAAAGAGGCATCGTAATATTTTTAATTTGTTTGCCAAAAAATTTTAATACATAAGAGGCTATCATGAAAAAAGAATATGCACCTGTATTACCTTTTGACGCAACTCAAACCGATAAATTTGTCATTTATGATGAGGAAAAGTATACCTGTCATATAGACAGATATCAGACTGAAAAGCCTATTAAGATGCATCATAATACAATGGTTAAATATTATAGCTGCAATTATGATCAGAAACCTGTGAGACTTGGCGGAGATATGAAGTAAAACAGTTCATTTAGACCCTTGATTTTTGGTAATTTTTGTTATCGATGTAGTGTCTGCTTTATAGAATTATCACTAAAAATGGACTATTAAAGCTACTTTTTGAGTAAAAAGAGTAAAAATGTTTACCTAATATCAAAAAATTAAGCAAAAATTACAAAAAAAGTGGTATTTTATTACTAAATATAGTAATATATATACAATGTTTATGGGTATTTGGAGCATTTCCAAATACATAAACATAAAATACAGGACCGAAAGGGGTTTAATTCTATGAACAAATCAGAACTTGTAGCAGCAGTAGCAGAGAAGACCGCCCTTACAAAGAAGGACGCAGCAGCAGCAATCGAGGCAGTATTCGCTAGTATCGGCGATGCTATGCAGAAGAAGGAGAAGGTTCAGCTTATCGGCTTCGGAACATTCCAGACAAGTGAGAGAAAGGCTCGTACAGGAAAGAATCCTCGTACAGGTGAGGCTGTTAAGATCGCAGCTTGTACAGTTCCCGCATTCAAGGCTGGTAAGGGACTTAAGGAGAAGGTTAACACAAAGCCTGCTAAGAAGGCTGCAAAGAAGAAATAATCTTTAAAAGTCATGTATAAAAAATACAGTTACAGGAATTATCCTGTAACTGTATTTTTTATTTGTTGTAATTGTTTGCCTTACTTAGGTTTATAAAAGTTTTTTAATATCAAACCTTCTCAGGCTCTCCGTACTTCTCACCGAAGGTCTCAACGGTAACTTTCTTCATAACCTGGGGGTTAAGAGGTCTGTCCTGCATATTTACTCTTGTTTCTGCAATCCTGTCAACTGCATCCATGCCTTCGGTAACCTTGCCGAATGCTGCGTAAGCGCCATCGAGATGGGGAGCATTCTTGTGCATGATAAAGAACTGTGAACCTGCTGAATCCGGGAACATTGAACGTGCCATGGAAAGAACACCGCGGGTATGCTTTAAGTCGTTCTTAAATCCGTTCTGTGAAAACTCGCCGGGGATGGAATATCCGGGACCACCCATACCTGTACCGTCAGGACATCCGCCCTGGATCATAAATCCTGCGATAACACGGTGGAAGATAAGTCCGTCATAATAGCCCTTGTTTATAAGAGAGATAAAGTTTTTAACGGAATTGGGAGCAATATCGGGATAAAGCTCAGCCTTTATAATATCTCCGTTTTCCATTTCAATAGTAACTATAGGGTTCGGCATTGTTTGCTTTGTTGATACAGTAGTAGTTGTACCAACACTCCTTTCTAAATTTGGTCGTAGATTCTTACGATCTGTTACATATATATATTGCCATAATGAGCAATTCATATGTCCTACGGAACAGATTAAAGTATCTTTAAATAGTATATATAAAAATTCACAAAAAAGCAAAGGAAATTTCTTTGACAAAATATAAAAATCATTGAAATGCATTAAAGTATACTATATAATATAACAAAATTAGATGCTAAAGTTGGTAAAGATAAAAATACATATAGGGGATATCATGGAAACTATAAGACTTAATGAGACGGATAAGTATGTAACATTTGGCAGGACAATAACTAACAATGATGGTATGGCTCTTTTCTGGGCCGGCAGCGGTATAGAGATGAATGTTCTGGCAGGATGCCTTTATGTGAATATAGAGTGCAGCTATGACAACTCTGAAATAATGCTTGATATTATTCTTGACGGTGAGAGAACTCAGAAGATAGTTCTTGATAAAGGCGTAAAGAAATATATGGTCTTTAACGGCATGTACGGGAAAAAGCCTGTCAATGTCAGGATAGTCAGGGATACTCAGAATATGCCCGATGAAAAGAACCATTATCTGATCATAAAGAGCTTTGAAGCTGACGGGAAACTCGAAGACACTCCTAAGTATTCTTATAACTTAGAATTTATCGGTGACAGCCTGACTTCCGGAGAGGGATGCGGTTTAACTGCCAGAGAGGAATGGATACCGGTGGTATTTGATGCGGTCGAGAGCTATACATATAAGACCGCAAAGATAATGGGGGCCTGTTATTCGGTACTTTCACAGAGCGGATGGGGGCTGTACTCATCATGGGATGCTAATGTGAAAAACGTGCTGCCTGACTACTATGATGAAATATGCGGTACATCAAACTGCCGGAAATGTGTAGATATAGGTGCTCATGATAAGTGGGATTTCTCAAGTGTTAAGATGGATACCGTAGTAGTGAATCTGGGAACCAATGACAGCAATGCATTAAAGACAGGCAAGTTTGAAAAAGATGAGTTTATAGTTTCATTTAAAGCAAAGGGAGTTGAATTCTTAAAGAAGATTAGGGCCTACAATGAATCCTGCTATATAGTTTGGGCTTACGGTATGCTGGGTGATGATATGGAGCCCTATATAAAGGAAGCTGTAGAAGAGTACAAAGCTGCTACAGGCGACCAGAGAGTGGAGTATCTGAAGCTGCCTGACTGTACAGGAGATGTGGGCGCAAGATTTCATCCTACACCAAGGGCACACGAGAGAGTGGCAAAGGCCCTGGCTGAGCATCTTCAGTCATACCAGGCATTTATGCTGCGCTGAACGAAAAACTCATATGAAAGACTATTATAAGTAATTCCGGGTAAGGCGATGGATATAAACGAAAAAAGGGACTCGAAATCGAGTCCCTTCACTAATTCTTTGCAAAAAATCAGTTAAGTGTATTAACAGCCTTCTGAAGATTTGAAATCTTATGAGCAACTGTATTTTTATGATATACGCCCTTAGCACCTGTCTTAGCAAGATATGATGCAGCCTCTTTGAATGAAGCAGCAGCAAGCTCCTTGTCGCCGGCAGCCACAGCAGCAAGAACCTTCTTTGATAATGTCTTAGCCTTGGACTTGATCATCTTATTTCTGAGAGTCTTTGTCTCGATAACCTTGATTCTTTTCTTTGCAGACTTAATATTTGCCAATGTTCTCACCTCCTATTACACATACTGACCATCATTTTAGTGTGATGGTTTGTGATGACATAGCCGATGAATCCGGACACGGACGTTTCATCGAACACATACGCAATAGATTATATCAAACAAATTGAAAAAGTCAATAACTTTTTTAGAAAAAATTAAAAATATGTCAAGAGTACTCTTTTGATTTACATTAGTATTGGAATGTGGTATCATAAATGCCGTGGCTGGCAATAACTAAAGAAGGATAATGGTATGAATTACGAAGAATGTTTACAATTTATAAGTGAAATCCCCTGGACATCCAGAAAGGTAGGCCTGCATAGGATAAAGGCTTTACTGGAGGCTTTGGGCAGACCGGACAAGGACTTAAAGTTCATCCATGTGGCAGGTACAAATGGCAAGGGATCTGTATGTGCCATGCTGGATGCTATACTGAGAGCAGCAGGGCTTAGAACGGGACTGTTTACTTCACCCCATCTTGAAAAATATAATGAGAGGATGAAGGTGGATGGGAAAGATATCTCAGATAAGGAATTTGCTGAAGTTATATCGAAGGTTAGGACTGCGGCAAATACCTTAGACGAGTCACCATCTGAGTTTGAAGTACTGACTGCAGCCGGTTTGCAGTGGTTTAAGAAAAAGAAGTGTGACATAGTTATACTGGAAGTTGGCCTTGGCGGTGAGTTTGACAGTACAAATGTCATAGAACATAAAGAACTGGCGATCATTACACCCATAGGCTTTGACCACACAGCTATCCTGGGTAACACCTTGGGTGAGATAGCATCTGCTAAGGCAGGGATAATCACTAAGGACTGCGATGTTATCTGCTCCAGACAAAGCAGGGAAGGACTGATAGCTAATGATTATCCGTTAAGAGAAGTAGTTAAGTCAAAGATGGAAATACTTAACGTGATATCAGCAAAGTGTATGGAGATGCACGCAAAGCTGCATATACCTGATACTTTTGGATTTAAACTGATATCAAAGGATATAGACGGTCAGGTGTTTAAATCAAGATATTATGATGAGCCTTTGAGACTTAACTTTATAGGAGAGTACCAGCTACTGAATGTACTGACTGTATTGGAGGCAGTGAAGGTATTAAATAAGAAAAATATTATAATTAGCGAAAAAGCCGTAAGAAAAGGACTTGAAACTGTTACCTGGGCGGCACGTTTCGAGGTATTGAATCGAAATCCTGTCTTTATACTTGACGGAGCCCACAATGAGCATGGTATAGATGCTGCTGTGGATGCTTTGAGATGGCTGTTCGGGGACAAGAAGATAACATATATCCTGGGCATATTGAGTGACAAAAATATTGATGCTATGCTATTAAAGCTATATTCAAATGCAAAGAGTTTTATAACTCTTACTCCAGAGTCTTCCAGAGCTTTGGCAGGAGAAAAACTGGCAGAGAGACTAAGAGGTGCAGGATTTACTGCTGTAAACTTTGACACACCCAAAGAAGCGGTGGAGTATGCACTGGGTAAAGCATCAGAGACAGATGATGTTATATGTTCGCTGGGCTCTCTGTATCTGGCAGGAACTATAAGGGAATGTTTTACCAAAGATAATCCTTGAATGTAAAGATGGATTGTGGTATATTTAGAATATCATTTTAGATAATGGAGGGTGAGTACAGAATATGTATAAGTCAGACATTGAAATCGCACAGGAAAACGAGATGCTGCCCATTGACGAGATTGCCAAAAAGGCCGGTATCGATGAGAAGTATGTGGAGCATTACGGAAAATATAAGGCAAAGGTAGACCTGAGCCTGCTTAAGGAGAGCACAAGACCCGATGGCAAACTGATACTTGTGACAGCTATCACACCTACTCCTGCTGGAGAAGGAAAGACTACTACAACAGTAGGTCTGGCAGACGGTCTTCAGAAAATAGGAAAGAATGTAGTCGTTGCTCTTCGTGAGCCCTCACTTGGACCGGTATTCGGTATCAAGGGCGGTGCAGCCGGCGGCGGATATGCACAGGTTGTACCCATGGAGGATATAAACCTGCACTTTACAGGTGATATGCACGCTATAGGTGCAGCAAACAACCTGCTTGCAGCTATGCTTGACAATCATATCTATCAGGGAAATGCACTTCGCATCGATCCCAGACGTATCACCTGGAGAAGATGTGTCGATATGAACGACAGACAGCTTCGTTTCGTAGTTGACGGTCTTGGCGGAAAGGTAAACGGTACACCTCGTGAGGATGGCTATGACATCACTGTTGCTTCAGAGATCATGGCAGTACTGTGTCTGGCTTCAGATATCGTTGATTTAAAGAAGAGAATAGCAAGAATTATCGTTGGATATAATTATGACGGAGACCCTGTAACAGCAGGTGAGCTTCATGCTGAGGGCGCTATGACAGCACTCCTGAAGGATGCGTTAAAGCCTAACTTGGTTCAGACTCTTGAGCATTGTCCTTCATTTGTACATGGCGGACCTTTCGCAAATATCGCTCATGGATGTAACTCCATCGTAGCTACACGTATGGCTTTGAAGCTCGGTGATTATGTAGTTACTGAAGCAGGCTTCGGTGCAGACCTTGGAGCAGAGAAATTCCTTGATATCAAGTGCCGCTTCGCAGGGCTTAAGCCTAATGCAGTAGTAGTTGTTGCTACTGTACGTGCATTAAAGAACCACGGCGGAGTTCCTAAGGCTGAGCTTAACAATGAAAATCTTGAAGCTTTAGAGAAGGGTATGCCTAACCTGTTGCAGCATGTTGAGAATATAACAAAGGTATATAAGCTTCCCTGCGTAGTAGCTATCAATGCATTCCCTACAGATACCGAGGCGGAGTTGGAGCTGGTAAGAAAGAAGTGCTCAGAGCTCGGATGCAATGTAGCCCTTTCAAAGGTATGGGAAAAGGGCGGCGAAGGCGGTATAGAGCTTGCTAATGAGGTTGTAAGACTTTGTAACGCAACCGATGAAAACGGGGAGCCGCTTAACAAGGACTTCTCATTCAGCTATGACCTTGACTTAAGTATAGAAGAAAAGCTTGAGGCTATCGCAAAGAAAGTATATCATGCAGACGGCGTAGTATTTACCGCTCAGGCAAAGAAGGATATAGATAACCTCACAAAGATTGGATTTGCAAATGTACCTATCTGTGTAGCAAAGACACAGTACAGCTTCTCAGATGATGCAAAGCTGCTCGGAGCACCTAAGGGCTTTGAGATCACAGTACGTTCACTTAAAGTATCTGCAGGTGCAGGCTTTATCGTAGCACTTACCGGTGACATCATGACCATGCCCGGTCTGCCTAAGGTACCCGCAGCAGAGAAGATCGATGTGGATGAAAACGGCAAGATATCCGGACTGTTCTGATGAGGAGTTGTTTGAAAGGATATTATTATGTTAGACGGAAACCTTACAATAAATGAATTTATAGAAAAGCTTGGCAGTAAGGATGCTGTACCCGGAGGCGGCGGAGCAGCGGCTCTTACCGCATCACTTGGTATATCACTTTGTAAGATGGCAGCAAACCTCACTGTAGGTAAAAAGAAGTTTGCCGATGTCGAAGCCGAGATGTACGATATCATAGCTGAGTGTGATAAGCTTTCAGCAGAGTTCGTTGGACTTATCCAGAAGGACGCAGACGGATTCTTACCTTTGTCAAAGGCATATGGCCTGCCTACTGAGACCGAAGAGCAGAAAAAGTTCAAGGAAGAAACACTCGAGCGTGAACTTGTACATGCTGCAGCAGTACCTTTCGAGATCATGGAGAAATGTGCCAGAGCTATAGAGCTTTCCGCAATAGTGGCTGAAAAAGGATCAAAGCTTGTAGTCAGTGATGCAGCTTGCGCTATAAATACCTGTATGTCTGCTCTGAAGTGTGCTTCCTTGAATGTCTATATTAACACTAAATATATGAAAGACAAGGAAAAAGCTCTTGAATTAAATCAAAGAGCAGATAAACTAATTTCCGATAGTAGCGAAGTCGCTGACAAGGTATTTTTGAATGTCATAAATTCAATGAAGAATTCGTAATTATTTTACGGAATCATCTTGATGACAAATAACTGTTTGTAAAAGAGTAAGGTGCGGTGACGACATATTGTTGGCGCCGCACCGTAAATTTAACTATGGACAAGAAAATATTACGTAAACAGAAAATGCAGGAAAGAGACAGCCTGAGTGCAGAGATGCGTCAGGCTCTTTCTGATGTTATCACAAATAAGGTAATCGAGCTTGAGGAATACAAACAGGCCGAGACCATACTCTGTTATGTATCCTGCAGGAGCGAGGTAAGCACTGTTGAATTGATAGAGCACTCCTTAAAAGAAGACAAGACAGTCGGAGTACCTAAAGTAGAAGGCGATGATATGTGCTTTTACAAGATCATGAGTATGGATGACTTAGAGCCCGGATACTTCGGAGTACTGGAACCAAAGACCTGTAAACCCATTGAGGAAACAAATAACAGCCTTGTCATAGTGCCCGGTTTGGCCTTTGACCGGGATCTTAACCGGATAGGCTATGGAAAAGGGTTTTATGACAGATATTTTCTAAACTCGGAAACAGTGGGTAACAGCTTGATAAAATGCGGAATAGCATATGATATGCAAATCTGTGATAGGATAGAAACTGATCCGTATGACCGGCATTTAGATATGATCGTAACTGAAAAAAGAATAATCAGATAAAAAGAAACCACATAACGAGGTAAAACTCATTATGTGGTTTAACTTTATTCGGAAATTAATATTTAAACTTATGAACAATGGTATTAAGCTTCTCAGAATCCTTTGTGTTTTCAAGAAGCAGATTATCCGAAAGATTTGTAGCCTTAACAATATCGGCATTCTTCCCGGCGATAGCGGAGATTCTGTCATTGGCATTACCGATATTGTTGTTAATGCCGTCTATAGAGTAGACAATCTCATCGATAGAAACTGAAAGTTCTTTAGCCAGGCTGCTGATGATATCCATGCTTTCGCCGAATGACTTAGCATCTGCCGCATACTGGTTACCGACATCTGAGAGTTCACTGAAAGAAGGAATAACATTTCCATCGATGAAGGAGATCATACGGTTGATGCTGTCGGTCATATTCTTAACTGACTTGCTGACCTCTGTAACTATGGTATTGATACTGTTTACAGCCTCGGTAGACTGGTTAGCCAGATCACCGATCTCACTTGCAACTACAGCAAAGCCACGTCCCTGATCGCCGGCACGAGCGGCTTCTATGGCAGCATTGAGTGACAGCATGGAAGTCTGAGTGGATATAGCCCTGATGGAATTGGTGAGAGCCTGGATATTATCAACTGCTTTAGCTTCGGCGAGTGCCACGGTAGTCTGTTCACGTATCTCTTTATAAATGGACCTGGTCTTTTCAATAGAAATATCCGAAGAGTTTTTGAGATTATCGGCACGCTTGATAACAGTTTGTGCGAGATCAGAGCCGTTGGTTGACTGAAGCTCGATATCGGAAGTTTTACCCTTAATGCAGTTAATATTTTCTTCAATCTGTTCAGTAGACTCAGCGGTAATCTGCATATTGGATTCGAGCTCTCTGGTATCTGCAGAGTTACTGGTTGACTGCTTGGTAATCTGTTGGGATAGATCCTGAATCTTTGTAGAACTGGACTGCACAGCACTGGATACTTCTGCCAACTCGAATATAACTTCTGATATTTCCTTTCTCAGACCTGTAAGTGCTTTGGCAATGGTACCGCATTCGTCATGTCTCTTTACGAGCTTTTGCATCTCAATGTCATCATTCAGGTCCAGACCACGCAATTTTTCAGAAGCATTAACAAGTTTTTTATATGGTCTGGTAATGAAAAGTGAAACAATCAGAGATATGACTATATATATCAGACTGATAAATGCGGCGGAAAATAGGAATGAATGTCTTTGTTCTTTAATGGTGGCATTTATATCTTTTTTGTCAAGTGTGACTATAAGGATAGAGTGATCCACTTCGGAGATATGAAAAGCAGCATATTTATTTTCACCCTTAAATATATATTCTATTACTTCGGGGACTCTTATGAAACCGCTGCCAATATCTGCTACTATGCCTTGAACTGCAGTGTTTTCAACCGGATTCCCGATTCTTTCCTCGGAAGGGTGATACAGAGTAGTGCCAGAACTGTCACAGAGGTAAGCATATCCGGTGGGATATCCGTTTATTGATATTTTTGATAGGATATTTCTGTATTCATTAGTGCTAAGTTTGTTTCCCTCATTATCACCGAGTTCTTCATCTATAATTTTACCATAAGATGTAGCCAGATTAAGCATGTTGTCGGTGATGGATGATGTATAAAGCTTGGCCATCTTGCTGGATGCTACAAAGCTTAATCCTATGGCGGTTATTATAATTGAACAGGAAGAAAGTAACAAAACCTTGAGTGTAAGCCCGATCTTATGACCTTTTTTGATTATCTTCATAGGATACTAACCCTCCTGATTTATACTTATTATACAAGTTTAACATATTTTTATATATAAAACAAGAAAATATTTTATTATTGTTTAGTTGAATAATGATAAAAAAAATGATATAATAACTTTGTATGTGAAAAAATGGCTTATGCGTTGGAGGTTTTATGGCAGAAATAGTTAAGGGTGCGGATGTCGCAGCCAAACTAAAGGAAAATATTACGGAAAGACTGGCTAAACTCAGAAGCAGCGGCAGGGATGCCAAGCTTACGATACTCAGTGTAGGCGACGATCCGGCAAATGCTTCCTACGAGAGAGGTATAATAAAGGTTTTTACAGCTCTTGACATACCGCATGAAAAGGTAGTGCTTGAGGCAGGCTGCTCCCAGGATGAGTTTGACAGTGCTTTCACAAAGATAAATGAGGATCCGACAGTTACGGGTATACTTGTATTCAGACCTTTGCCAAAGCCTTTAAGTGTTGAGTTTGCTGCAAAGACCATCGATCCCAATAAGGATATCGACTGCATGGGCTATTACAATCAGGCTTCTACCGCAATGGGCAGTAAGGATTGTTTTTATCCCTGTACGGCTGAAGCGGTTTTAAAGTTCCTCGAATATGAGAATGTAGACCTCGCCTTTAAAAACGTAGTTGTAATAGGCAGGAGCACGGTAGTCGGGAGACCTCTCGTATCGATGCTTATTTCGAGAAACGCAACCGTTACCTGCTGCCATACCAAGACAGCCGATATAACCGACAGGATCAGTAATGCCGATATAGTAGTGACTGCGGCAGGTTCAAGGGCACTTTTGAAAGGCGATATGCTTAAGAATGCCAAGAAGGACTGCTTCTGCATAGATGTAGGTATTAATATGCGTGAAGACGGACAGGGCATCTGCGGAGATATAGAGTTTGAAAGCGTTGAACCACTGGTAGGTAAGATCACTACCGTACCGGGCGGTGTAGGTTCGGTAACCAGTACACTGCTTGCTGAGCATGTGGTACGCGGTGCAGAGATGATGCTTTAAGATCTGAGATATAATGATATCTAAGAATCCTGTGATTGGGATGACCTAATAGATAAGTTGTAAGGAGGAGTTCATAGATGAGCATAGATGAATTCAAGCAAAAGGCCAATGAGATAAAGGAAAATCTTGAGCCTAAGGTAAAGGAGACTGCCAAGAAAGCCGGGAAGAAGGTTAAGTCTGCCGGTGAAAAGGTTTCTGATTTCGCTGCTGAGCATTTTTCTAAAAAGGATGTGGATGAAAAGGATATTGTCGAGGCAGAATACAGGGATGTTACGGATGTAGTAACAGAGTATTCTGATGAAGCTGCAACAGAAAATACGAATGCAGAGGCTGAAAATACCGCTGAGACTGTAGAAAATACAGAGAACGACAATAAAAAGAACAAGAAAAACTCTAAGAAGGACAATAAGCGCGGTAAAAAGAATAAAAATCAGAAAAGTGCTGATAAACCTGTTGAGGAAACTGAAGAAAAAGCTGCTGAAGACAGTACAAATAAGGATGAAGTATCAATAGATGACTTGTTTGTCGATAATACTTCCGATGAGAATGCTCAAAGTAATGATGATAATACAGACAGTGTCACAGCAGATAATGAATCAGTACAAAATGAAAATGAAAATTCAGATGTAGAAGACAATACTGCTGATAACTCAAATGAAAACATCGACGAAGAAAGCAACGGTGACAAACAGGAGCCCGAGATCGAACGTATCGAGGGTGTGGTAGTAGGCACCATGAAGGATAAGTTCGGTCAGTTTAAGACCAATGTACTGCCCAAGATGAAGGACGTTGCTACAAACATTGGAGATAAGGTAAAGGAGACTGCACAGGATCTGGCACCTAAGGCAAAGGAGACTGCTCAAAACGTAGGTAACTTTGTAAAGGACAGAATTCAGGATATAGGCCCCAAGGCTAAAGAGACGGTCCAGGACTTAGGTCCTAAAGCTAAGGAGACTGCCCTTAATGTTGGCAGTAAGGTAAAAGAGACAGTACAGGATTTTGCTCCCAAGGCTAAGGACACTGTAGTGGATACTGCCAAGCAGGTAGGCCCCAAGATGTATGAAGGTGCCAAGAAGGCCGGAGAGACCATCAGCTTCCAGGGATACAGACTACGTAAATCATTAGGCAAGAAGATGAAGAATTCTATCAGAAAGAAGCTCGGGCTTGGTGAAGATACCGATTCTGATGGGATAAAATACTATGAAGTAAAGAAAAAGAAGACTAACAGACTGGTAGCTCATACCAGGATGGTACTTACACATAAGAAGATGGTATTTAAGCACTGCGTAAAAGCAGGTATTCCTCTTCAGGGACTTACACATGACTTATCAAAGTTCTCACCTACCGAGTTTATAAACGGTGTTAAGTTTTACAGGGGAGACAAGAGCCCTAACGAGGGAGAGAGAGAGGATCACGGATTCTCATATGCATGGATGCATCACAAGGGCAGGAACAAACACCACTTTGAGTACTGGAATGATTATAACATCGAAGCAAACAAGGCTCTGCCTGTAAAGATGCCTCTTAAATATGTTATAGAGATGTTCTGCGACAGAGTGGCAGCCAGCAAGGTTTATCTTAAGGGTCAGTACACAAACAAGAGTCCTTATGAGTATTTTGATAAAGCCAGATCCAGGAGATGCATACATCAGGAGACAAGTGACTTCCTGGAAAAGCTTTTAAAGATGCTGGCTGAAAAAGGCGAGCCGTATACATTTATGTATATCAGATGGTATATGAAGCACCATAAGGATTATTGATCGAAAAAATATTAGAACTATAAAAAGCCGGAAGGAAAAAAAGAAATGGACTTAATTAAGAACAAAGTATACTTAGTAAACGGAGAACTGCTTAACGCAGATGAGGCAGCAGGCAAGGGAGTAAATGTTAATGACGCAACTCTCAGGGACAATACCATAAGCTTTGGTATTATGAGCAAGCACAATACATCAGGTGATAATGAGAAGCTCAAGATAAAGTTTGATAAGATCACATCACATGATATTACCTACGTAGGTATCATCCAGACAGCCAGGGCCAGCGGACTTGAAAAGTTCCCTATCCCCTATGTACTTACAAACTGCCATAACTCACTCTGTGCAGTAGGCGGAACTATCAACGAGGATGACCACATGTTTGGTCTGACAGCCGCAAAGAAATATGGCGGAGTATATGTACCCCCTCATCAGGCAGTTATCCATCAGTTTGCAAGAGAAATGCTTGCAGGCTGCGGAGATATGATACTTGGTTCTGATTCACATACCAGATACGGTGCTTTAGGCACCATGGCTATCGGTGAAGGCGGCGGAGAACTTGCTAAGCAGTTACTAGGACGTACCTATGATGTAAACAGACCTGAGGTTATCTGTATATACCTTACAGGAAAGCCCAATTTTGGCGTAGGACCTCATGATGTGGCTCTGGCACTTGTAGGTGCAACATTTGATTCAGGCTTTGTAAAGAACAAGGTACTCGAGTTTGTAGGCCCCGGAGTAAAGAACTTAAGCGTTGATTTCCGTATCGGTATCGACGTAATGACAACTGAGACCACATGTCTTTCATCTATCTGGGAGACAGATGAGGCAGTTGAGGAGTGGCTGGATATCCATGGAAGAAAGAATGCATATAAGCCTTTAAGCACAAACGGTGTTGCCTGCTACGACGGAGCAGTGGTTATCGACCTTTCTGCTATCAAGCCCATGATAGCTATGCCTTTCCATCCTTCAAAGGCTTATGCCATAGCTGATGTTAAGGCTAATCTTAAGGATTATCTCCATGAGTGCGAGGAAAGAGCAAAGGTAAGCTTTGGCGATAAGTGTGAGTACTCGCTTATGGATAAGATCATAGACGGTAAGCTCTATGTAGAGCAGGGTATCATCGCAGGCTGTGCAGGCGGCGGATTTGAGAATATCTGTGAAGCAGCTGATATCTTAAAGGGTGCAGATATAGGAAACGGTAAGTTCTCACTCAGTGTATATCCCGCCTCCATGCCTGTATATATGGAGCTTGTTAAAAACGGTGCGGCAGCAGAGCTTATCGAAGCCGGTGCAGTTATCAAGACAGCATTCTGCGGTCCCTGCTTCGGTGCCGGAGATACTCCCGCAAACAATGCATTCTCAATCAGACACAGTACACGTAACTTCCCTAACCGTGAGGGTTCAAAGATCCAGAACGGCCAGATCTCTTCAGTTGCTCTTATGGATGCAAGGTCTATCGCAGCTACAGCAGCTAACAAGGGCTTCCTTACAGGTGCCGATGAGCTTGAAGGTATCGAGATTAATAAGTACAAGTATTTCTTTGATAAGACCATATATGACAGACGTGTCCTTGACTGCGTAGGTAAGGCTGATGCATCAGCTGAGATCCACTTTGGTCCCAATATCAAGGATTGGCCCAAGATGAATGAGCTGGCTGACAACTTACTTATCAAGTGTGTAAGTGAGATCCATGACCCTGTTACCACTACAGATGAGCTTATCCCTTCAGGTGAGACTTCATCCTACAGATCAAATCCTTTGGGACTTGCAGAGTTTGCTCTTTCACGTAGGGATCCTGACTATGTTGGTGAGTCAAAGAAGGTTAGAGCGGTAGAAAAGGACAGACAGCTGAGAATGGCTAAGGCAGCAGGGCTTAATACTCCCGATGCTGAGATCGACCAGTACGGATTTGCAAAGGATGCCGGTGAGCTTAAGTCTGAGTACGAGACAGTACTTAAAAAGGTTGCTGACAGCTTCAAGGTAGTAGAGAAGGATGTATGTCTCGGCAGCACTATCTTCTGTACAAAGCCCGGTGACGGCTCTGCACGTGAGCAGGCTGCATCATGCCAGAAGGTACTCGGTGCATGGGCAAACATTGCAGGAGAGTATGCAACCAAGCGTTATCGTTCAAACCTTATCAACTGGGGTATGCTTCCTTTCCTTTATGCAGGCAATGAGATCCATAAGGGCGATTATGTATTCGTACCCGATGTACGTAAGGCACTTACAGATAAGATCGATGAGATCAAGGCATATGTATTTAGTTCAAACGGCTCAGGTGCATTCGCAGATGCCAAGGAAGTAGTATTTACTCTTGGATCACTTAGCGATGATGAGAGACAGATAATACTTGACGGATGCCTGATCAATTTCTATAAGAATTAAACTCACTAAAGAAAAATAAACTTCAAGGAGACGGTTCCAATATCATTTCAGTATTAGAACCGTTTTTCTTGAATTATGGCAATACATTTTAAAGGTTAATATATGAAAAAAACTGGTATTAATATAAATTTATTCTTATATTGCGGATTGGAGAAAAAAGAACTGGAAAATATCTATCCGATAATAATGGAAAGAAATGTCCAGTTGGCAACAAAATGTAATATAGGAATAATTGTTCTCGGATTACTGCTGTTTGGTGTAAATATCCTGCTGGGCTATGATAATACGGCGGCTTATTGGGTAATAGTGGTCGGAGGCATAACTCTGTTAGCATTCAGGATGATATTTAAAAAACTGAACGGTATAATGGCGCATGTTTATTGCTATGCTTTAATTACGACGGTACTTGCATTTGGTATGGCACTGAGCCTTCAGCCCGGAAATGCGAATATGCCGTCTACAAGTTTTGTTGTTTTCCTCGTACTTTTACCGATCGTCGTAAACGACAAACCTTACAGAATGGGTTTACTGATGCTTTTTGTAACCTTGACTTATCAGATACTCTGCTTTTTCTGTAAGACCGGAGAAGCTTTAGCAGCGGATATAATAAATACGGCTACATTTTCCATCATAGGTTATGTTCTCTATATATTGATCTCAAACAGAAGTGTCAGGGAAATATTTTTCTGGACACAAACTGCTGAAAATGAGCGTATAAGAGAAGAAGCGAGGATAGCGGAGGAGGCTAATAAGGCAAAGAGTAATTTCCTGGCCAATATGTCCCATGAGATAAGAACTCCCATGAATGCGATCATCGGTCTGGATGAGATGATCCTTCGTGAATCAAACGATGAAACAGCAAAGAAATATGCCGAGGATATCAAGAGTGCCGGCAATACTTTGCTTTCTATAATTAATGATATCCTGGACTTATCTAAGATAGAAACCGGGAAGATGGAACTTATCCCGGTGAATTATGAGCTATCATCGGTCATTAACGATATTGTAAATATGACCGAGAAAAAGGCTGAAGACAAGAATCTGAAGTTTAACATGAAGGTTGAAGAGAGTATCCCTTCAGTATTAAACGGAGATGAGATCCGTATCAGACAGATACTGTTGAATATTATAAACAATGCCGTAAAGTACACGGAAAAAGGAAGTATTGACGTATATATTTCTTTTGACAGGGTGACTTCCGTACTTAAAGCTGTAGTTAAGGATACAGGTATAGGCATAAAGCCTGAGGATAAGGAGCGCCTGTTCAATTCATTCCTGAGACTGGATGAGACCAGAAACAGGAATATCGAAGGCACTGGTTTGGGACTCAATATTTCCAGACAACTGGCCCAGATGATGGACGGAACCATAGAAGTCGAGAGTGAATATGGCAAGGGCTCGGTATTTACGATAACTGTTGTACAGAAGGTGGCTGATGACACCCCTATGGGTGATTATACTAAACGCCTCGAGAAAGCTAGAAAAGAGGAAAAAGAGTATAAGCCACAGCTTTTGGCTCCCGATGCCACGTTACTGGTTGTTGACGATAATGATATGAACATTAAGGTGGTTAAGTTCCTCTTAAAGAAAACAAAGATAAAGATAACCACCGCTTTATCAGGGACTGAATGCCTGGAGCTTGTTAAGTCAAACAGCTATGATATTATCCTGCTGGATCAGATGATGCCCGGCATGTCGGGGGTTGAGACCCTGAAGGCCATCAGGGACCTGAAGCTTGCTGATGATACTCCTGTAATAGCGCTTACCGCCGATGCCATATCGGGAGCAAAGGAAATGTATATAGAGCAGGGCTTTACTGATTATCTGTCCAAGCCTATTATATATGAAGAACTCGAGAAGCAGCTTATTGAGTATCTTGGTGACAAAGCCTATGTCAGCAGTGATGTTCAATGATTGAAAAACAGAAAATTGTTTATTGACTTTTAAGAGTGTAAATTTTATAATTAATAAGATAAGGCTTAGTTTTGGTGCTTTCTGTACAAGGTGACCGATATGATAAAGATAAGACTTAAAAACCGCCCATACGGCTTTGTTTATGAGAATACGCTTCCCAAAGCAGGTTTTACGGAGTTCAGGATACCTGTGATACCTGAACGGATAGCGATAACAGGTGATTATTTTGAAATAGCGGACAACCATTGTGCTGCCATATGCACCATGAATACTTTACTTCTTATGAGGCAGCATGGTAAAGGAGATATAAGAAGGCATCGTTTCGGAAATGATTTCCTGCAGATTTTCAAGGATATCCACAAAATAGTCGGAAACGGACCTATCATATTCTATAAACCCAAGTTTAACAGATTTTTCAGATCTAAGGGTTCAAAGGTTCATGCTGTACCGATATCATCCTTTAGTGATATAGAAGCAACTATCCGTGATAAGACACCAGTACCCATGATGGTGAATGCGGGTATCACTCACTGGCACTGGATACTGGTGGTCGGTATCAGGAAGTATATGAACGGTGATATCTATCTGAATATCCTGGACGGCTGGAACAAGAGAAACGACAGATATTTGAAATACACCGGCAGAGAAACGTTTATAAGGGCACTAAAGCCTACTATGTAAAATAAATGATAAATTATATATATTTATGGAGGATTATCAAATGGATAAGATCAGGATGACTACCCCTCTTGTAGAGATGGACGGGGACGAGATGACCAGGATCATCTGGCAGATGATAAAGGACGAGTTACTTTGTCCTTACATCGACTTAAAGACAGAGTATTATGACTTAGGACTTAAGTACAGAGACGAGACAGACGATCAGGTGACCATCGACTCTGCAAATGCCATAAAGAAATACGGTGTAGGTGTAAAGTGTGCTACCATTACTCCCAATGCCGCAAGAGTTACAGAGTACAATTTAAAGCAGATGTGGAAGAGCCCCAACGGTACAATCCGTGCCATACTTGACGGTACAGTTTTCCGTGCACCCATTATCGTAAAGGGTATCGATGCATATGTACCTCATTGGAAAAAGCCTATAACCATCGCACGTCACGCATACGGTGATATCTACAAGGCTACCGAGATGAAGATTGACCGTCCCGGAAAGGCTGAGCTGGTATTTACGGATGCTGACGGAAATGAGACAAGGGAGCTTATCCATGATTTTAAGGCACCCGGTATCATTCAGGGCGTACATAACCTTGACGCTTCGATAGAGGGCTTTGCAAGGAGCTGCTTTAATTTCGCACTTGATACAAAGCAGGATCTCTGGTTTGCAAGCAAGGATACAATTTCAAAGAAGTACGATCATAATTTTAAGGATATATTTGCCGATCTTTACGAGAAAGAGTATAAGGCAAAATTTGAAGCACTCGGCATTACATATTTCTATACTCTGATAGATGATGTAGTTGCACGTGTTATCAAGTCAGAAGGTGGATTTATCTGGGCATGTAAGAACTATGACGGCGATGTTATGAGCGATCTGTTGGCTACAGCATTCGGATCACTGGGTATGATGACCTCAGTACTTGTTTCACCCGATGGAAAGTACGAGTACGAAGCAGCTCATGGTACCGTACAGCGTCATTATTACAAGTATCTGGACGGACAGCCCACATCTACCAACTCTGTTGCAACCATCTTTGCATGGACAGGTGCATTAAAGAAGCGTGGCGAACTTGACGGTATCGCAGAGCTCTCAGCATTTGCCGAGAAGCTTGAAAAGGCTACCATCGCGACCATCGAGGGCGGCACCATGACAGGCGACCTTGCTCTTATCAGCAAGCTGCCTAATGTAAATAAGGTAAATACTTTAGAGTTTATACAGGCAATCAGGGCAGAACTCGAGAAATTGAGGTAATATATGGAAGTAGTACAGGAATTATTTTCTATGAATCCCGGTGTGGTAGTAGCTATCGTAGCATTCTTTGTTATGGTACTTATAGCTATCATTGCTGCAGTGGTAGCAGCAGTGGCCACAACCGCAGGTGTCGAGACCAGAGACGGTGAAGGTACTAACGAGTAGTTTGGATAGACATTGGAGATGATCTATGTCTGAAAGAAAGATTGACGAAAAGTATATATGTGATTTCTTCGGAATCCCCGACAGCCCCTCCGGTAAAGAGGAGCTGGAGGAGATAAAGAAGAAGCTTATAAAGGTCACATTTGAGAATGGCAAGGATATAGTCAGGGTAAACGAAGACGCTGACGGTATGTATTTCCTGGAATCGGGTACTGCTGAAGTACTTAATGCTGACGGTGAGCAGATAAATATCATGCACGAGTCGCAGTATTTCGGGGAATACGGTGTACTGTCCGGACAGAAGCGTCTTTCAACAGTGCGCTCATTGGGGAAGACTGTGTTATATAAGCTGGATAGTAAGGATATGATGAATATCATATCCAAGCATCCTGATATATACGGAAAACTGATGAAGAAGGTATATGGGGAGGTCAGCAATAAGCATTCCCAGATACTCGCTCTTTCCGGTATGAGAAAGGGAATTTTGCAGCATCCGTCCAACCAGGTACCGATGAGCAGGCTGCATATGCTCATTCAGTACGGAGCGCTGGCTATCATTTATATCCTGGCAGGTATATTAGTACCGAAGGATAGCTCGTGGCCTTTATTTTTATTGCCTCTCATACTGATGCTCGGATATGTACTGATCACTAAAAGGACTATCGAATCACTGATAGTGGCAGGATTTTTAGAGGTAATACTCATATATAAATGTGAGCCTGCCGCAGGGTATGCGGTTTCTCTTGTAAATACGATGTCTCTGACGGATAATGCATTTACAGTGCTGGTTATGGCACTTATGGGAGGTATGGTAAATCTGATCGTTGCCTCCGGCGGTGTTACAGCATTTAAAAAGCTTTCTGACAGAGCATGCACTACGAGAAAAAAGGTATTTTTCGGATCTCTCGGTATAATGGCGGTTACTTCCATAGATGACGGATTAAATATGATGTGTGCCTCAACGGCCACATATGCATCTGCCAGAAAAAACGGCATTATAAGGGAAAAGCTTGGCCTGTTTTACAGCATGCTGCCTACAGTGTTGTCTTCGTTTATACCTATGTCTCTGTGGGGCATATTTGTAATAGGTGCTATGACAGCATCGACAGGAGATGAGACCATAGAGCTTTTCTGTAAATCAATACCCTTTAATTTCTTTTCAATTTTAACCGTTGTTTTCATGATTTTACTGGGACTAAGAAAGCTTCCTCAAAACAAACAGTTAAGGGCTGCTGAAGAAAGATACAAAAAAGGCGGTAAGCTTTGGCCTAAGGGCTCAGAAAAATATCTGAATGTAAGCGAACCGGAGGTATGGGGAAAGATATATAATGTTATAGTTCCGATCGTGGTTCTGGCTATAGCATCACTTTTACTCAGAAGCCTTTTTGACGGCAGCTTTGTGTTGGACAGCTCATGCGGTCTGGTAGCTGCACTGATCGTGATGTTTATAATGTACTGTGCACAGGGACTTATGTCTCCGGAGCAGTTTATGGAGCATCTGATAACAGGTATTTCCAATTCGGCACTGCCTATTATAATGTATCTGCTGACTATATGTTTTTCGACACTGTTGGAGACATTATCAATAGGAAAGTTTTTGTCAGATACATTGGGTGCATTAAAGGGGATGGCCCCGGTGATGCCTGCTGTACTCTTTGTAGTGTCGGTGTTACTTACTATAGCACTCGGTTCTTCATGGTCGATGTATGCGATCATATTCCCTATTACGGTAAATCTGATCAATGTTATGGGACTGTTTCCGGCATTATGCATCGGGGCTGTGGCAGGAGCCGGCATTGCAGGTGAGAAGATCTGTATGTTTACTGCCGACGCACTGAATGTAGGTACATCGATAGGCTGTAACCCAAGTGAAATATGCAAGGTAAGAGTGCATTACAGTCTGATAATATCGGGCATAGCAACAGCAGGATATCTGATAGCCGGGATAATTGCTGCAATCTGAAAAGACATTTGTGCGACATAGCCGTACAAATTCAGCAATTTTCAAAATAAAACTTGACAAGAAGGTACTTTGTTCGATATAATACGAACAATTCAATTTGCTAATTTGATAATTTGCTAATTAGTTAGCACTTTAAAGCGATAAAGTAATCAAAGGAAATAGAAACAAAAGGCGGTACTGGACATGAATAAGAGATTATTTACAACTCCCGAAGGAGTAAGGGATATATATGACGGAGAATGTAAGCGCAAGCTTGACTTAGAGGCTAAGCTGAGAGCTAAACTCCATCTTTACGGATTTGAAGATATTGAAACTCCTACATTTGAATATTTTGAAGTGTTCAGTGAGGAGCGAGGTACCGTTAAGGCCAGAGATATGTACAAGTTCTTTGACAGGGACGGAAATACTTTGGTATTAAGGCCTGATATGACTCCTTCCATCGCCAGATGTGCCGCTAAGTATTTTAAGGATGAGACAGGTCCTGTAAGATTCTGTTACTGTGGGCATACCTTTATAAATAACTCAGAATATCAGGGAAAACAGAAAGAAACAACACAGCTTGGATGCGAGCTGATAAATGATGATTCTTTACTGGCTGATGCAGAGATGCTGGCTGCGACCATTGATTGCCTGCTGGCTGCAGGACTTAAGGATTTCAGGATTGACATAGGTGATGTTCGTTTCTTTAAGGCTCTGGTTGCTGAGGCCGGTCTTGATGACGATAAGATACAAGTATTAAAGAATTTTATCGTTGACAAAAACAGCTTTGGTATTAAGGACTTTTTAAGTGAGGAAAATGTAAGTGAGGATATGAAAACTATTCTTACCAGTCTTCCCCAGCTTTTCGGCGGTGTTGAGTGTCTGGACAAGATAAGCTCCATGACTGACAATAAGGATGCGCTTCTTGCATTTGATCATTTAAAGGCTTTATATGAACTGATGAAGGTCTATGGATTTGAGAAATATATAGGCTTTGACCTTGGTATGATCAGTAAATACGAGTATTATACAGGCATCATTTTCCATGCATTCACATATGATGTGGGAGAGCCCATAGCATCAGGCGGAAGATATGATAATCTCGTAGGTCAGTATGGAAAGAAGGCTGCAGCTATCGGTATGACCATCATTACCGATAAACTGATGCTGGCACTGTCCAGACAGGGATTACTATCTAAGGAAGAAAACAAGCCTGAGGTAATAAATTCAGGTGATTCTCAGATAGAGGCCGTAAAGAAAGCTGTGGCTCTCAGGAATGAAGGCAAGAGCTGTGTTCTGATCTGATAAAAACATATAGGAGTTTGTATTTATGAGATATATAACAATAGCCCTGGCAAAGGGCAGGCTGGCAAAACAGTCCATGAAAATACTTAATCAACTAGGCATTCATTGCGATGAGATGAATGATCCCGATACCAGAAAGCTTATATTTGAAGATCAGGAGCATGGCTTCAGGTTTTTCCTGGCAAAGGCAAATGATGTACCTACCTATGTAGAGTACGGTGCTGCAGATATTGGTATAGTCGGAAAGGACACTATAGTAGAGGAAGGCAGAAGCCTTTATGAGGTGCTGGACCTTAACCTTGGAAAATGCAGGATGTGTGTAGCAGGACCCGCAAGTGCTAAGGAAGCACTTAACAACGGTTCGCTTATTAGGGTAGCTACAAAGTATCCCAAGATCGCCAAGGATTATTTTAATAATACAAAGCATCAGACCGTAGAGATTATAAAGCTTAACGGATCAATAGAGCTGGCACCGATAGTCGGACTGTCGGAGGTAATAGTGGATATTGTTGAGACCGGCTCCACTCTTCGTGAAAACGGACTTGAGGTGTTGGAGGAGATACTTCCTCTTTCAGCCAGAGTGGTAGTAAATAAGGTCAGCATGAAGATGGAGCAGGAAAGAATCACTAAGCTTATAAATGATATGAGTAATATAGTTTCCGCTACCTAAGAAAGGACAAAAATATGAAGATAGTTAAATTAGATGCTAATTCAAAAAATGATTTATTGGTAAAGTTACTCAAGCGTAGCCCTTCACAGTATACCGAATACGAGAATACTGTAGCACAGATCATAGAAAATATCAGAGCAGGCAAGGACAGAGCCCTCTTTGATTATACAAAGCAGTTCGACAAGTGTGAAATAGACGAGAAGACTATAGAGGTTACGGAAGAGGAGTTTAAAGAGGCATATGAGACCATAGATCCCGCTCTTTTGGAAACCATCAGAAAATCAGCTGCAAACATTAAGAAATTCCACGAAAAGCAGAAGCAGAGAAGTTGGTTTGACACTCAGGATAACGGTATTTTCTTAGGCCAGAAGGTAACCGCTATAGAAAAGGTAGGAGTTTATGTACCCGGTGGAAAGGCTGCTTTAGCTTCATCTGTACTTATGAATATTATACCTGCAAAGGTTGCGGGCGTTGACAGTATAAATATGTGTACACCTCCGAGTGCTACCGGTAAGGTTAATAATGCAATACTTGTAGCAGCTAAGGAAGCAGGTGCCGACAGAGTATTTAAGGCAGGCGGAGCTCAGGCTATCGCAGCTATGGCTTACGGTACCGAGTCCATACCTAAGGTAGATAAGGTAGTAGGCCCCGGAAACATTTATGTAGCACTCGCTAAGAAGAGAGTATACGGAAATGTAGGCATCGATTCCATCGCCGGCCCCAGTGAGATACTTGTACTTGCCGATGAGACAGCTAATCCCAGATATGTTGCTGCAGATCTGCTGAGCCAGGCTGAGCATGACGAGCTTGCATCCGCAATCCTTATCACAACCAGCTCTGAACTTGCTGAGAAGGTATCGGATGAAGTAAAGGCATTTACAGAAAAGCTTTCACGTAAGGAAATAATTGAAAAGTCACTTGAAAACTACGGATATATACTGGTTGCAGACACTATGGATGAGGCTATAGAAGCAGTAAATGAGATAGCTTCCGAGCACTTAGAGGTACTGACAAAGGATCCTTTCGTTACACTTTCCAAGATAAGAAACGCAGGAGCTATTTTCCTTGGATCATATTCAAGCGAGCCTCTGGGAGATTACTTTGCAGGACCTAACCACATCCTGCCTACCAACGGTACAGCAAGATTCTTCTCTGCTTTATCGGTTGATGATTTCATTAAGAAATCAAGCGTTATCGCATATTCAAGAGAGGCACTTGAGCCCATCCACGAGGATATCGAGAGATTTGCAAAGGCTGAGGGACTTACAGCACATGCAAATTCCATAGCAGTACGTTTTGAAGATTAAAAAGGAGTTTGAATGAGAACAGCAGAAGTTAGCAGAAAAACTAAAGAAACTGATATATATATTAAGTTAAATCTGGATGGTACCGGAAAGTCGGATATCAGTACCGGTATAGGATTTTTTGACCACATGCTGATCAGCTTTGCAAAACATAGCTTTATAGACCTTGAGGTAAAGGTAAAGGGTGATCTGCAGGTTGACGGACATCATACAGTTGAAGATACCGGTATAGTTCTGGGAGATGCATTAAAGCAGGCACTTGGAGATAAGGCCGGCATCAAGAGATACGGAAGCAGTATCCTGCCCATGGACGAGACTCTGGTTATGGCAGCTGTTGATTTCTGTGGCAGACCGTATTTAAACTATAACCTGACATTTACTATGCCGAGGATAGGAGAGCTTGACAGTGAGCTCATCAGAGAGTTCTTTTACGCTGTATCTTATTCGGCAGCCATGAATCTGCATATTAAACAGCTGGATGGTACTAACTGTCATCACATCGCAGAGGCAGCTTTTAAGGCTTTTGCAAAGGCTGTTGATGAAGCCAAGACGGTGGACCCGAGAGTGTCAGGCACACTTTCTACCAAGGGTAGCCTGTAAAAATCGATCAGATAGGAAGCTCTCGGATTGAAAATTGATCAAATGATAACAGGACCGGTTTTTAGTTCCTCTGTAAAGCCGGTCTTATATTTATTGTAGCAGGACTGTTCGTAAAGATTGGATGCATAAATATCCAAAGCGTATGACGGATTATCAAGAGGACCGTCTGCGGGCTTGGTGATGATATTGATGTCTTCCGAGTATCTGAGACCTCTGAGATATTCTGATGATTCTTTCCTAAAGCCGAGTACACGTAAGTAAGGGACATAGCTTTCGGATATTTTGTTTAACATATCATAAGCTTTACTGTAAAAAGGACATAGTAATATCCTGCATAAAGCCCTGCTTATGGCAGTATATGTAAAGCATTTTGATTTAAGATTCATGATAAGCTCCGGGAAAGAGACCTTTTTGCCCTTGAAGTTTATAAGCTTGTTTAACAGGTCCGGGTTGATATCCGGGACAGTCAGCAGCTCTTCATCAGACAGAGTATTTAGCCTCATATATAACATGGAACTAAGATCATCCTCGACTATGGGCAGCTTTTGACCGAGATTTTCATATATAATACTGTAAGTACTGTCAGACAGTGTTTTAGAAAGTCCGGATATATCCAAAGCGGAAAAATCCGGAGTTGAGCTAAGATAATCCCTGATAGCGGTAGCTGAAGAGTAATCGCTTATAGTTTCATCGAAATGATCGGAGCCTATCCTTTTGACAGCAACTATTTCAGGGAAATGTACAGTACCTGCTAAAGAGGTTCCTTTATTTGAAGCCAAGCTCTCAGCTTGCTTTTTAAGCCTTAGGAGAGCACGGATATATTCTATACCGAGCAGATTGTTGGGTGTATAGAGTAGTGATACGAGACTTCCGAGAGCATCATTTAACGCTTTTGAAAAAGCTGAAGGATATGATATACCGCTCTTTATATAGCCTGAAAGATCATCCTTAAACTTATCGGTGGCAGTGTATTCCTCGATTATGGAAGCGCATTTGATGAGAGCTTCGGTATCACCGCTTTCGCTGCCGAAACAGAGATAATCTATGGAGTTTGTGGATAAAAGCAGTTTGACTGCGCCTTCTGCAAAGCTTTCGGCACTGCCGAGACTATAAATAACAGGGAGCTCAAATACTATATCGGCACCGCCTTTTAGAGCCATTTCGGTACGAAGATACTTATTGCAGACGCCAGGAGCCCCGCGCTGAACAAAATCACCGCTCATTATGATCACGGAAGTATCGGCACCGGTCAGGGCTTTAGCCTGTTCAATCAGGTATTTATGTCCGGTATGGAAAGGGTTGAATTCTGCGATGATTCCGACTGTTTTCATAGTGACTCCTTATATAGATGCTTTCACTGACATGTTCATAATAACAAGTTGGTGTTTAAACACTTTTAGTATAACATTTATAATCGAAAATGTATAGATTACATTTGATTTTACTTGCCTAATATATAAAAAATGTGTTATTATGTTATATACCAAGATCAAAAGTCATAAAGCCTTTCAAGCTTGCTTGAAAAGAATTTAGACTTTGATTGTTCAAACACAATTCATCAGTAAGTAAAGGAGTAGAAAATGAGAATTTATCCGGCTATCGATATAAGAGGTGGAAAGTGTGTAAGACTTCGTCAGGGCATTTTTGCCGATATGACGATTTATAATGATGATCCGGTAAAGGTGGCTTTAGGTTTTAAGGAAGCCGGAGCACAATATATTCATGTGGTAGATCTGGACGGAGCATTGGAAGGATACAGTGTAAATGCTGAGGTTATCTCAAAGATAGCTAATGAGACTGGTCTGCCGGTACAGACAGGCGGCGGTATCAGGACATTGGAAAATATCGAAACCAAGATTAATGCCGGTGTACAGAGAGTTATAATAGGAACAAAGGCTGTTAAAGAGCCTATGTTCATGAAGGCTGCTCTTGAAAAGTTTGGTGCTGACAGGATCGTAGCCGGACTTGATGGAAAGTTTGGACGTGCTGCCGTATCCGGCTGGGAGAAAGAAAGTGAGTTTGATATTATCGATCTTGCTTTAAAGTTTAAGGAGTACGGGTTAAAGACTGTAGTTTATACCGATATTTCAAGAGACGGTATGCTCACAGGACCTGATTATGACTATACAGCACGACTTGTAAGTGAGACAGGACTAGATATCATAGCATCCGGCGGAGTTGGCTCAGAAGAGGATATAGATAAGATAGCTGAAAAGGGTGTTGAAGGTGTCATCACCGGTAAGGCTATCTATGAGGGAAAGATTGATCTTGAAAAGGTCCTGGCTAAATACAGGGCATAAAATGGAAATAAATTAAGTATAGGAGTTGTAACATGAAAAAGATTATTGCCTGTATCAATTGTGAGAATGATACCCTTGAGAACTGCGTAAAGAGTTCCAGGGAATACGAGAATAACGGTGCGGATGAGCTGTTTATTTACAGTGCTGCCGACTCAGAGGCAGAGATGGAAAACATGCTTGCTATCGTAAAAGAAGTGGTAAGACGTGTTGACATACCTGTAATGATCGGTACAAGAGCAAAAAGGTTTGAGGATATAAAAAAGGCTTTCTATACAGGTGCCAAAAAGGTTGTTCTCCAGTACAGGGATATCATGGGAAATGACCTGGTAAAGGAAGGCAGTGAACGTTTTGGCAAAGACAGTATTATCATAGAGGTAAATCTTGCACCTGAAGTAAATACCGAATTCTTTGATGATGAAAAGTTACTTGGTTCAGGGCTTTTCGGCGGAGTATTGTTTAAGCATGTTGATGTATCAGAAAAGCTTAAGAGACAGGTATTGGATATTAAACTGCCGGTTATCATCAGGGACAGCCTTATCAGAAATGACATTCTTTCTCTTATCAGTATCGACGGAGTAGAGGGCGTTGCTACCAATTTCTATGCTTCAAAGGCTCTGCCTTCCGATACACCTTTCACAGACGGACCCAGTACACAGGCAGGAAACGGTATCATGCTGGTAAAGAGAAATCTTAAGGGCGACGGCATAGATGTCAATACATTTGACAGTAAGCTTCAATTCAGCGATCTTAAGAAAAACAGTGACGGTATGGTGCCTGTTATCGTACAGGATTACAGAAACAATGAAGTACTGATGCTGGCTTATATGAATGAAGAGGCGTTCAATAAGACTATTGAGACCGGTCTTATGACATATTTTTCAAGGTCCAGACAGGAGCTTTGGATAAAGGGCGAGACATCCGGACATTATCAGTATGTAAAGGAGCTCATTGCTGACTGCGATAATGACACCTTGCTCGCAAAGATTGATCAGGTAGGTGCTGCATGTCATACAGGAAACCGTTCATGCTTCTTTAATGAGATGTTAAAGCATGAATATGAAGAAAAGAACGCTTATGCAGTTCTTAAAAACCTGTATGATGTTATAGTTGATAGAAAGCTTCATCCCAAGGAGGGTTCATATACAAATTACCTGTTTGACAAGGGAATAGATAAGATCCTCAAGAAATGCGGTGAAGAAGCTACGGAGATAGTTATAGCTGCAAAGAATCCCAATGCCGAAGAATTGAAATATGAGATAGCTGATTTCCTGTATCATATGTCAGTGCTTATGGTTGAGTGCAAGGTGGATTGGGAAGATATCGTGGAAGAACTTTCAAAACGTTAATTGTTTTGGGGATGACAAAGGCGACAGGGGGACGGTTTTGTCGCCGGTTTAAATAAACAAAGGAGAAGTGTATGGAGAACGGATTAAAGAGTTGCCCGTTCTGCGGGTGTGACGATATTCATTTGATCGACAGGATTGACTGTGAAAACGGATTACAAAATTATTATCATGTCAAATGTAAGGAATGCGGAGTGATGACTAATGAATATAAGTCAAAGTATGACGCTATAATGGCATGGAACAAAAGAGTATCTGAATAATTAAACATGAATTAAAAGAGCCGGATCTTGAGATTATCAGGATTCCGGCTCTTTTAACATATTTATGGAAGGGTTTACGTATGCTTAGTTAAATACAAAGTAAAGTCCGTATCTTTCTTTATGCTGCTTGAAGTGAGTAACATAGGTAAGATTTGAATCTGTATCCTTAAGTGAAAAACTTAATTCAGCGGTATTATTACGTACCATATGGTCATTGATATCAGCCATGAAATCTTTTACAGACCCGGAATTAATCTTAACATTTTCGGTACCTGTGCTTATCATGCTGACAGGGATGAGTTTTTCCTTCGGGATGGTAACTGCTACACCGGTCATGGTTGTTTCCATGTTATCTGAACCAAGAGCTGCGGATAATACTATGGGACCATACTTAAAGCCATAAGAATTTTCATTATCAGGCAGATTGTAAGCGACTACCTGCATGGGCAGAGTAGCTGTGATGACTGTGCCGTCAGCAAAAGGTCCTTCAAGGATTGCAAATTCATCTTTTAGGCTAAAGCTTAAGATATTATCTGTATTATTTGTTTCGGGAGCATTTATCTTTATACAAACGTTGTCGGCGATCCAGTCGGGGATTCTTAAGCCGATATTCTTTTTGCAATCACCTGTTACCTTTATAGTTACGGTGTTACCCTCTGGGATATCGCTTTCAACTGTCAGAGCGAAGCAGTTATTGTCATCATCGGTATTTTTATATATTACTGAAAAATACTGATTTAAAATGATACTGTCATCGGTCTTAAGGAAGAAGCTTTCGCCGAGTTTAGAGAAGTTTTCCATACCTGTACCTGTACAGCACCAGAATTTCTCGGTAGGATTGCCATATGTCTTGAAATATCCGGTAGCCATAGCCTGGAAGTAGGTAGTCATACCTGTCTCAGGGTTCTGGGAGGAGAGTATCTGGTTGATAAATGCATTCTCATACCAGTCAAGATAGGACTTTTTCTCGGTTGCCTTAAACAGGAGCATGGTAAGCTTTAACATGTTGTAAACATTACATGTTTCACAGTTGCAGTTTGTACGCTCTTTGTCAAGTACATTATCAAGGCCGAAATGTTCCCATTCACTATTACCGCCCGTGATGTAGGTATGGAGCTCAGTAACCAGTTTCCAGAAGGCTTCGCCTGCTGTGAGCAGGTATTTGTCACCTGTTACATAGTATCCCTGTACCGCACCAACAAACTTAGGAATGGTTGTGTTAGCATGGTGATTGTTGAGTACATTATCACCGGGTTTTGCATTGATCATCTTATCATAGAGCTGTTTGTCAACAAATGCCCATGCTGCCTCAAGATGCTTAGAATTGTTTGTAAATGTATAGGTGTCAAATAAGACATCGTTCATTCCACCGTATTCAATATCGAGTACCTGGCGATGAGTCTTTTCATCCCAGCTTGAAGTCCTGCCATAGGTCCAGTCTGTTAGAGATGAAAGAACTTTAAGGGCAGTAGCCTTTATATCTTCAATGGCTTTTCCGGATGCTGCATTGTAATCCGGTATAGTTGCGGGCATCTTCACAACTGCGAGTAATCCTTCGTATATCTTATGTAGTGTATACCACGGTACCCATGATTCTTTGATAAGGTCGGTTTTTCCATGTTCAACCATATCAAACTGGAGCTCAATATTGTTTTTGTCATGGATTACGGCACCAAATATAAAACCGGTACCAAGCTTGTCCTGACATTCTTTTAATCCCTTAATGATGTGAGTTATAATGGAAAGGAGCTTGTCCTTCTGAGCCTTGGAAGAGTTACCTGATTCAAAAGCATAAACACATGCAGCCAGATAGTGTCCGAGTGTATGTCCACCTATGAGCATGTTTTCCCATCCGCCGTAACGGGTAAGTCCCTGTTTTTCGATACCTGCAGTCTCATAGAAACCTGCCAGCAGTTTCTCAGAATCGAGAGAAGTGAGATATTTTACTTCCTTTTCAAAAGCATTTACAAGGTAAGCATCTGTAAGCTTAACAGAGGTTAAAGGGTAAAGGGTGTACTTGGTATTGATCATTTAGTGCCTCCTTAGGTATATTAATGTTATTTGTTGTATAGCTTAGCACATTTAACTGCTTGATGTAAACATTATAAAACAATATCATTCACAATAAAATACTAAAATGTTGCATTTGGTGTGAAAATGTTATATGATATCAAATGAGTAAGAACAATATAC
>JAEEGJ010002423.1_pt1 | contig 97777 bp, 89 predicted proteins | sample 8958761 | NCBI WGS metagenome assembly JAEEGJ01 (sample SAMN16246546, study PRJNA631951) | gut metagenome | biome: gut microbiome; feature: rumen; material: RS-attached | host: Bos | place: Iran: Karaj | collected 2018-10 | reverse complement strand
ACGCGGCGTCGCTGGATCAGGGTTTCCCCCATTGTCCAATATTCCCCACTGCTGCCTCCCGTAGGAGTTTGGGCCGTGTCTCAGTCCCAATGTGGCCGTTCACCCTCTCAGGCCGGCTACTGATCGTCGCCTTGGTGGGCCGTTACCTCACCAACAAGCTAATCAGACGCGGGTCCATCGTATGCCGAAATTCTTTTCACACTGATAGATGCCTATCTGTGCGCTTATGCGGTATTAGCAGTCGTTTCCAACTGTTGTCCCCCTGCATACGGCAGGTTACCCACGCGTTACTCACCCGTCCGCCACTAAGTATAAACAAGAATTGACCGAAATCGCTTCAGCGTTTACACTCCGTTCGACTTGCATGTGTTAAGCACGCCGCCAGCGTTCATCCTGAGCCAGGATCAAACTCTCATGTTAGATGTCTAAATGTCCGCAGGACTTTTGACAAGTCCCAGACACTTTTTTTGATTCTGTTCAGAAAACGTTAGCTTTCCAAATCTTTACTTGGTTTTTGTTCTGAATCTCTAAAACTCATGGTCAAAACCTGACCATTTTTATTAGAATTTTCAGGGTTGCATTGCTGTTTATTTGTCAAAGTTCATTGCTCGCTTCATTTAGCGTGCTCGATTATAATATCACTTGATTTTGAGTTCGTCAAGCACAATTTTCATTTTTTTTAATAAAATTTTTTTCACCAGTTTTCCCACTAAAAAAGAAGCCCTTTTTCGAGGAACTTCTCTTTTTAGGAATTAAATATTCTCTTATGTCTGACAATTAATTCATTGTGAATGTCGCCTGCTTTGTTCCGTCCAGTATTCCTATGCTGGCTCCTTCAAGTGACACCCCCTGTGCTGTTTCAAACAAAAGAATAGTTCCAACAGATGTTCCTGCATTTATCTGATCCTTATATATAGAAAAATCATCTAACAGTAATGTAGAGCAGCAAGGTATCTTACTGCCGTCGGCAAGGTCAAGATAGAAAACAACGCCACGTGAAAACATATCTATATCGATGGCATCGCTTGACTGATTGCTTACCTTTATATTTGCCACTACGAGTTCGTTTCCGTTTGCGGCATCAACAGAAAATACATTGTTGCCTGTCTCAGGATATGATTTGACAGTCTTGAAACCGTCATATGATATCTCAAGTCCTTCTGTTCCAAGAAACGTTCCTATAGAAGAAGCTGTTATAGCTTCAGGTCCCTTGTTCTCTTCCTTATTAGAATCATCACTTTTCTTTGATGATTTCTTCTTGCTTTCCTTATTCTCTGCAGCCTTTGTCTTTTCCAGATACTGTTCAGCCAATATCCTTGTCTTTTCGTCACGCTCTTTCTGGATGCGTTCTCTTTCCTTGGCTTTCTCAAGCTGTTCAGGTGTCATGATCTGATTATCATATGACTGATCATACTTAAGCAAAAGTCCTGCCGCATATTCAGCCACCAGCTTTTCCTGTTCCTCTGTCATATCCGGTACAGGAGCAAGTGCACACCCGCTGAGTGTAATAGCTGTAAGAGTTACTGATAATAATGATATGATGGTTTTCTTCATACTTTTTCCTATTATTATATCGTTATGATGTCTGTGCCTGTTCCATCTCAAACCAGAATTCCACACCGTCTTCTTTGTTTATGACGCCATATCCCTGTCCGATCGAATCCTGTATTGCCTTTACGATGGATAAGCCTATTCCGCTTCCGCCGTACTCTCTGGTCCTTGCCTTGTCTATCTTGTAAAACTTTTCAAAAAGATGATCTATGCTTTCCTCAGGAATACATTCACCCGTATTGAATACGGATACACGTATCCTGTCATCTTTCTTATCAATCATCACGCTGATGCGTTTTTCGCCGGAGCAATGTGTTATGGCATTGGACAGATAATTTGTAAGCACCTCTTCTGCCTTAAACTCGTCGCCCCATACATATATCGGCATTTTTTCTTCAAATATGATATTTATATCATTTTGTTTTAAAAGAAGTTCCGTTGCCTGTATACGGTTCTTTATCATGGTGACGATGTCAAAGCGCTCCATGCTCACATTGTCGCCTCCCGACTCTATCTCGTTTAGTGTCAGGAGTCTCTTTACCATGGTATTCATCTTGTTGGCTTCGTCAAGGATCACGCCGCAGTAGTAATCTCTAGATTCCTTGTCATCGCTTATGCCTTCAACAAGACCTTCGGCATACCCCTGTATAATGGCTATCGGAGTCTTCAGCTCATGAGATACATTGCTCATGAACTCGCTTCTCATCTCGTCTATCTTTTCCTTTTTTTCGATATCCTGCTTGAGCTTTACGTTGGCTACCTTTAGTTCAGATATGGTAGACTCAAGCGCCTCGCTCATCTTGTTTATATTGGTGCCCAAAAGCCCGATCTCGTTTTTCTGATTTCCTTCATACCTGGCATCGAAGTCAAGCTTTCTCATTCTATCCGATATATCCGCCAGTTCAAGTATCGGTTTTGTGACCTTTCTTGAGAGTATCAGGATTATGATGATACCAAGGATGAGAGCAATGAGACCTATCGCTTCAAGGAAGCGGTTCGTTATCCTTGCGGATTCTTCGATAGACTGCAATGCACTTCTCATAAGAAATATATTGTCATTGCTTAAAAAGCCCCACATCTCAATGTATCCGATGTGCGTACGTCTGTCCTCTGCTATGGAAAGTCTGTACTGATCAGTCTGTTCCACTACGACTTCGCCTTCAGGAAGCTTATCTCCCATGAACACCTTGTCCCAGATAGCTATCTTCATAGCCTCCTGGTCCTTGCCCTTGTATGTTACAGTCTGAGAATCCACATCGATTATGATGATGTCTATGTTATATCTTAATGCTGTATCATTAAGTTCCTTGTCAAATTCTTCCGAATCAAGAGATGAGCTCTCTATGGCTGATTCAACCTTTACATATGCACGTTTCAGCGCATCGCCCTTGTTACGGATATAGAATCTTTCAAGAAATGTTGTATTTACCAGCAGAAAGAATGCAACTATTCCTATAAGTACGGATGCAAAGATAAGTGCAAACTGGAGGCTGATCGACCACTTGGTCCTTTTATTTTCCTTTGCCATTTTTATCAAGCCTCAAACTTGTATCCCATTCCCCAGATGGTCTTGATGAGATTTCCTTTTTCTCCCATCTTGCTCCTTAGCTTCTTTACATGAGTATCTATGGTTCTCGCATCACCGAAATAGTCATAATTCCACACATGGTTTAAGATCATCTCTCTTGAAAGAGCGATACCCTTGTTCTCCAGAAAATACGAGAGAAGTTCAAATTCCTTAAAGCTTAGATCTGTCAACTGACCATCGATCGTTACGGTATGTGCGATCTTGTCTATCTTTATTCCTCCTTCTTCAAGTACCTCATCTCCGCTGTTGGCATATCTTCTTAATATGGCCTCTACTCTTGCAACAAGGATCTTGGGGCTGAAGGGCTTAGTGATATATTCATCCACTCCGAGCTCAAATCCCTTAAGCTCGTCTTTTTCCTCGCTCTTTGCAGTAAGCATTATTATTGGTACTTTTGAATACTCCCTTATTGCCTTGCATGCCTCCCATCCGTCCATGACAGGCATCATCACATCGAGAAGGATGAGAGCGATATCCTTCTGCTGCAGAAACATATCAAGTGCTTCCTCTCCGTTTGAAGCCTCAAGCACTCTGTATCCTTTATTGGCAAGAAAGTCTCTTACCAGCTTTCGCATTCTCTCCTCGTCATCAACAACGAGTATCTTATTCATTTCCATATACTATACCCAGCTCTCTTTCTTTTTCTCTTACAGCCTTTTCTCTCTCATCGAGCTGCTGCTTCCATGAGGAATACTCATTTTCGATCGTGCGTCTGTAGTTTAGTACCGTCGGTCTGTCTCCTGACATGCTTATGGCAAACATAGCTATGACAAGTAAGACCAGGATGATGTTGATGATGGTTAACATAACATTTCTTCTTCTCAAGGGTTCGGTCTTCTTTTTAACCTTTATCACCCTTGGTGCCTTCTCATCATCATGCCTGTTATTGAATATCTGATAGAGAGGGATGGATCCCATCTCCTCCTGGGATATTCCTCCCTTTGCCATACGCTTTTGCAACTCGTGCATATATGCATAGCCGACAGGAGTTCGAAACATCTTTTTGTCTATTGATGCTCTATAAATGGCAAGAACCGTCTGAGGGCTCTTGCCTGCTATCTTCTTTTCTATATACTTAGCCGTATTCAGTTCCTGCTCGGCTAACTGCTTGTCTTGTTCAGAGCCGAAGATGAATCCGTTTACGGTAAAGGCGTATTCCTGTTCCTTGTCCATACCATCAATCCTTTACAGGCGTAGCATAGCCTCTGCGCTTGGGGTCGATCGTTCTTGTAGCCTTAAGATTCTGTCTCTGTTTCTCATTTACATACTTGGATATGATATTTGATTCTTCCTTGAACTTGCATCCGTAGATTATTCTCTGGTATCCGGAATCCTCGCTTCTTACAACGGTCGCCATAAGCCTGAAGCTCTTGCGGTTGTCCTCGTCTGTAAAGCTTAATGTAAGAGGCATGCCCATAGTTACTTCTGTCTTGTCATCACATACGAATGCTATGCCGGTCGCACTTATATCCTTGATGGTCACTCTGTGCTCATGCTTGCTGTCGCCCATCATGACGCTTCCTGTAACACCGATCCACACACGATGCGCACCTCGCCTGTTTGTGACACGGCCTTCCTCGTTCCTGCATTCCACAACCTGATATACTGTACCGTCCGAAACCTTGTAGCTCTTTATCGTAACGCCCGTGAAAACATATACTCTGTTATCCTCATCACTTACGATATACATGGACAGCACGACATTGGTCGAATTATCAAATCCGACCAGCTTGTCATCCTGATATATAGGTTCGACTTTTACATTCTTGCCGTCCGTCTCCAGAACATTGGTGGAAAACTCCATGGTCCTCACACCTCTGGCTGCGACGATCTGTACCGATTGTCCCGGCTTGATATCGGTTGTTAGCATACATACCCCCTGATGTTTTTATAATACATACTGAGACAGATCAGAATTGATAGCATCGGCATACTGATTCAGATTTCCTGAAACATTTGAGATGCTGTCCGTCTCGCTCATGAGCTTCTTGCTCTCCTGTACAATGACATCACTAAGATCGAGTATCTCGGAAACAGTTGAGGTCTGTTCTCTTGTCGCCTCGGCATTTCCGGTCGCCGCATCATTGATTCTCTCGATACCGCCTGCGATCTGCTTGATACCGTCGGTTGCCTTGGTTATATCATCATATATAAGATCAAACGATCTGTTTGCGCTGTCCATGGAAGTCATGCACTCTTCCATATCCTTTATGCATATGTCAGCCTTCTGGCTTATAAGTGCGATATTCTTTGTAACCTCATCGATCAAGCGACGAATTGTCTCTGTTGCCTCGGTAGACTGGTTGGCGAGCACTCCTACCTCGGATGCAACGATCGCAAATCCCTTGCCCATGTCTCCGGCTCTTGCAGCTTCTATTGAAGCATTGAGTGACAGAAGATTAGTCTGTTCAGCGATAGCATTGATGGTATCTGTGATACCTGTTATCTCCTGCATAGACTGTGATGTAGAACGTATGATATCTGTCAGATCGCTTATGTTGTGATTTAAAGTATCAACGTTCCTTGTCATGCTCTCCATCTCGCCCTTGCCGGCAGCTGAAGAATCCATTGTCTCCTCGCAGAGATTTCTTACGCCTTCGGCGCTTCTTGTCAGCTGTTCTGAGGTCTGAGCCATATCCTCGGCAGTCTTTGCAACTTCATCAATGGAACTGTTCATATTTGAAAGGACTCTGTTTAGTCTTTCAATGGACTCGCCCTGAGTCTTGTTAGCACTTGAAAGATTCTGTGAGATAGTAAAGCACTCTGAAGCGGAATCATTCATATCTCTTGAGATGCTGCTTAGGTTAACTAACATACCTCTCATATTTGAGATATAGCCTCTTAAGCTCTCGCTAAGTGTTGTTATCTCGTTATTTCCTTCAGGAACTATCTCAACGGTAAAGTCGCCTTTGCTTATATCTGTGATCCTGTCTGTTACCTTTGTGACAGGATTGATGAATTTATTTATAAGAATATAGAGTACAACGCCAAGTACCAAAAGAAGTATAGCAGCTGCAGCAAATGTGATGAACACAGTCTTCATGATGCTTCCCGCAAGGAACGAATAGGGAACCGCACTTACAACGATCCATGAAGTATCGGTGATGTCTGTTGCGGCATACATCATCTTGCCTTCGGAAGTCTTTGCTGTCACTACCTTGTCGGCACTGATGCTGTTTTCCGTATTCAGGGAATCAAATACAGTGTTAAGTCCCTGCATTATCGGATCAGCGCTCTCACTTACAGTCTGTCCTACAACTTCGGTAACGTTGCTGACGAGTATGTCTCTTGTTTCCTTATTTATTATATAGAACCTGGCTTCATCGGAACTTGACTTGAAGTGGTTAAGCCTTTCGGCTACCTTGTCAAAGTTGATATCACTGCTCAATACAACCTGATCACGAAGCATAACGGCACATGCAAGACATGTCTTACCGGTTGATGCATCTACGTAAGGTTCTGAGGTAAATATCTCGCCTTTTTTGTTTATGGCACCAATGAACCATCCTCTGTCGGTAAATACAAACGTATCATCCGGGATCCATCCTGAACCGTCGAGGAATGTTGAATCATCTCCGTAACCTATATAGATATCCTGTGAATCAGGATCCATCTTTGTCAGTTCAAGCAGCATAGCCAGAGCATCTTCATGTGAAAGCTCCGGTGTACTCTTGTAAACATTGGCTATCTGACTTACTCTTTCTTCAATACTGCTCCACCAGTTGTATATCTCTCCCGCATAGGATACCGATTCCTTTGAAAGCAGCGATGTCGTAAGCTCCTTTATCTTATCTGACTGAAGCTTGATATTGATACCCGTTATGATAGTAATTATTATCGCCACATACAGAATGATCCTTGTCAGCAGTACTTTCTTTAATGCCTTTCTCTTCATAGTCTTTTTCCTTCTTTCCCAAATCTTTCTTCATCGACGTAAAATAATCAAGCCGCTGAATGCGGCTTAAATAACTGGACCAGACGGGAGTCGAACCCGTGTCCGAAGCCCCATCCCCCGTACTTCTACAAGCTTAGTCTGTCATTTGACATTCCCTCATTGCATCGACAACAGACAGTCTATGCAGCTTGGTAGCTTCATGATACGCCCGTATGCTCAAAGCTTTGCATACGTCGTTTCTCACATAGTCGATGCTCTTAGCCGATGTGTGAGTGCACCGGTAAGAACAGCTGCCAAATTAGGCAGCGAGTGCTAAATTATCGTTAGCGTTTAATTTTAGGTTTGCAATTAACGTGTTGCAACGGCTTGCTTCTCCGGTTTCAAAAACCCCGTCGAGACCTTTACTGGCCCTCACATATAGGATATACCTTTTTGGTACTTTTGTCACGACAAAAAAATGAGGCGTGCACGGCACGCCCCATAAAAATTTTCTTATTCTTTTACACCACCGATCGTAAGACCTGTTACGAAATATCTCTGAAGGAAAGGATAGAGACAAACGATAGGTACGATAGTGATTATCGTAGCTGCACTTCGTACTGACTGAGGTGATACAGCCTGTCCCTGGGTAGCTGCCGCATCAGCTGCACTACCGCTCTGCTGCATAACAGAATTGAGCAGTTTCATCAACTCGTACTGAAGTGTTGTATACTTGTCATTTAATCTGTTGTAGATCATTGCATCAAACCAAGCATTCCACTGGTATACTGCAACGAACAGTGCTATTGTAGCGTAAACCGGCTTACACAGAGGAGATATGATCTTAACAAATACTGTCATATATCCTGCACCGTCAAGCTGTGCTGACTCTTCAAGCGAATCCGGGATACCCTGCATGTAGGTACGCATAACGAGAACGTTGAATGCGGATACCATTCCGGGAACTACGTATACCCAGAAGCTGCTTGTCAGATGTAAGAACTTGAACAGTATGAATGTCGGGATAAGACCGCCGTTTACATACATCGTTATTACCCAGAATGCTGAAAGCTGAGATTTGAATAAGAATCTCTTACGGCTTACGATGAATGCGAGCAGCGCATTTGCAACCAGTGATGTAAGTGTTCCTATGATAGTTCTGAGCACTGTTATGAATGCACCGGTTCTGAATCCCTGTATGCCAAGTACTGTCTGATAGTTCTTGATTGAAAATACTCTGGGCCAGAGATGGATTCCACCTCTAACTGCATCTATACCATCATTGAATGATATTGCCAATGTGTTCAAAATAGGATAAAGCGTTATAACAACAAAGGCAAACATGAATATGAAGTTACCTGTATAGAAGATTTTATCCCAGGTAGTCAGTTTTCTTTTCTTGGGTTTGTAATATTCTTCTTTATTTTTCTTCTTAGCCATAACCTCTCTCCTAGAACAATCTTTCTTCACCAAACGCCTTGGCAAGTGAGTTTCCGGTGAATATCAGCAGGATTGATATCAAGCTCTTGAAAATACCTGCCGCGGTACCGAGCGACCAGTCCATCTGACTGATACCCCATCTCAAAACGTAAATATCAATTGTTTCTGATACCTCAATTATTAATGGGTTACCAAGCAGGTACTGAATCTCGAATCCGGCGTTGATCAGATTACCGATATTGATAAGAAGCAGTATCATGATCGTAGGTTTGATACTCGGTAAGGTTATGTATTTGATCTTTGCCCATCTGCCGCCGCCGTCTATCGAAGCTGCCTCATAAAGGCTGGGATCAATAGAAGTGATAGCTGCAAGATATACGATAGCATTCCATCCTGTTTCCTTCCAGCAGTTTGCGAATGCAACTATCGGCCAGAAGTATTTCTCTATTGAGAAGAACGGAATATATGTATCTACAACGTGCAGGTTAAGTAATATCTCATTGACCGTTCCTGATGATGACATTGCATCGTGCAGAATACCTGTAACGATGATCCATGACAGGAAGTGAGGCAGATAAGATATCGTCTGCACTGTTTTTTTCATAAGATTTCCACGGATTTCATTTAACAAGATGGCAAAAAGGATCGCCATGATAAATGTTGTGACTAGATTTAATGTTCCCATTGCCAGAGTATTTCTGAATACTCTGTAGAACTGTGGATCTGAGAAGAGGACTTTGAACTTTCCAAGTCCTACAAATTTGCTGTGAAGTATGCCTGTTTTGGGCTTATAATTCTGGAAAGCCATCAACCATCCACCCAAAGGCAAATAGCAGAACACGAAGCCATATACAACGAATACGGCTGCCCATATAAGTAGCACTCTCTGGCGCCTTAACTCTTTTCTGGTAATCTTGGGAGTTATATTAACTTCCTTCTCTTTCTTTCTGCGTGCCATGTTTTCCTCCGCACATAATGATATTTAGAATTGATAGCTTTATCAGTAAGACAGCCGTGGTTGCAATTCGGCAACCACGGCCGGTTACTTATAACATCATATTTTAGGTCAATATCCTTAAAGGATTATTTAGCTGTAGCTGCTCTTCTCTCGAGCTCTTCCTGCATCTCTGCAAGGAAGTCTTCAGGCTTACAATCATTGTATGCCTTCATGTAGTTCTCCCACTCTGAATCGAAGTTAGAAGACATAACTACCTTAGGAAGCCATTTATGCTTTGTCTCGCCCATCTTTGTCCAAGCTACACCACCAGGTGTTTCTGTTGTCATAGCATTTGAGTAAGAGTACATAGGATACCAGATACCAAGTTCGCAAACCTTTGAACCGATCATATCAGGATAGTTCTCTGCGCCATATGCTTCGAATGTCTTCTTAAGAGGCTCAGCAAGTCCTGCGAAGAACTCAGATGTCTGCTGCTGAGGCTGCATTGCGTTCTTGCCGTCTTTGCTTGTTCCAAGCCACTGAAGGAAGTAAGAGTACTGGCAAACATGGTTAGCCTGATAAGCTGTATCTGCTGCCTGTGTTCTCATTTCAGGAGTTCTGTAGTACATTCCGTCGTCGTCTACTAAGTAGTCAACGCCTTCAACACCCCAGTAACGTAGATCATGGATATCCTGATCAAGAAGATCAGAAATGAACTGGAATGCCTTATCAGGATCTGCACAGCTTGTTGTTACTGCAAGACCTGAAGAGTTGTTAAGTGTATCACCATATGCATGCCACTGGTTCTCCATACCCTTTTCTGCTACAAGACCAAGCGGTACGTAGTTACATCCCTTCTCGTCAAGACCCTGCTGCTTGAATACATCCTGGATTGTGTAGTTGAAATCCCAGTTCTGGTCACACATACCAAGTACGCAACCTGTAGAAAGCTTAGCGATGTACTCATCATATGTCTGAGTAGCGAACTCCTTATCGATCATGCCCTTGTTGTACTCTTCATTAAGCTTGTTGAAGTACATCTTAGCTGTAGGAGTTGTATTGTAGTCAACGATCTTCATGTTATCAACGTCAACGATAACTGAACCATCGTTCGGATAACCGTCAAGGAACTCAGGTGCGTTCTCAAGACAGAAGTATCTCCAGTCTTCGCAAAGGATTGTGTAAGGAATTACAGGATTGCCTTCGAATGTAGGATTCTCAGCGTAGAACTTCTCTAATACATCGAAGTACTCGTCAAGAGTCTCAATCTTCGGATAGCCAGCCCACTCAAGAACACGGCACTGTACCCAGAAAGCTTCGTCGTTATGACCTGTCTCTCTGTTCTCGCCGTAAGAGTTTGTGAAGGGGTTAGCCCAGTAAATCTTACCATCGTCCATACGGAACATATCCCACTCAGCATCTGTGAAGAATTCCTTGATGTTAGGATACTTCTCAATATACTCATCCCAAGGAACGAGTACGTCTGCTTCGTAAAGCTGCTTAGAAGCGTCACCACCGTTGATGAAATCCGGAAGATCGCCTGAAGCAAGGATAGTACCAACAGCTTCTTCTGTTGTCTGACCTGTCAACCATGTCTCTTTAACTCTTACGCCTGTCTTCTTAGCGATGATCTCCTGAATCTCGTTACCATCGTTGATCTCAGAACCAGGCATACCGATGAACATTGTGAAATCTACGATTTCATCTTCAGAATACTCCTTCTCCTCTGCAGCAGGAGCAGCTTCTGTTTTGTCATCGCCAGCATCTGCAACTACAGTAGTATCTGTAGCAGGTGCATCTGTTGATGTGTCAGCTGTTGCATCGTTGCCGCAGCCTGCCAGCATAGAAGCTGTGAGAGCTGTACCAAGCAATAATGCTGTGATCTTTTTCAATCTCATTTTTGTCCTCCCTATAAAAATAGATTTTTTATGACAATTATAAGTTTAATGTTATCGGGCACAAAATGAAACAGAGAAACTCTATATAAAACACTGACAAATTCTAGATGTTAAAATTCTTCCTGTATTTACTCGGGGTACACCCCTTAAGGGCGATGAATCTGTTGATGAAGTAATCGGTGTCCTTGTATCCCACTTCTTCCGCTATCTGCGCTATCTTCATATCGCTCTTAAGCAGCAAAGATGCGGCAACCTGGACTCTGTAGTTGCTCAGATAATCCTTAAAGCTCATCCCGTACTTCTTCTTGAATATCTGTCCCAGATACGAACTGTTGACATAGTACTTCTGTGAAAGCTCTCTCAGCGTAAGATTTTGAGAGTAATTTTCACTTATCTCTTTTTCGATGTCTGCGAGCACGCCGCGTGACACATTCTTTCGAAGTGTGATAAGGTAATCGGCAAATTCATGTGCAAAGCTCTTTGTATGTATTCGGCTTCCTCTTGCGATACCAGTATCAAAAACATTTTCACTGATATAGAGCATTACCTCTTCCTGGTTTACCGTCTCATCCTGCTCGACAGCAAGATGGATGAGTCGAAACAGAAGATAATTGGTGTTCATGTTTATTGTTTCGCTCACAAGGGAGGCTGTCTCCATCTCGTCAAAGAGCTTGTCAGTGCATGTGTCTATGCCGTTGCTGTCATTCTGTTCTATAGCTTCTATAAGGGCATCAAGTTCCTTTTTGCAAAGGGCTACCTTCTTTTCGTTGACCTGCATCTCTTCCTCATAGAAATAGATGGGTTTTCTTTCCCTGAAGTTTTTAAATGATCTTAATGTGGAAGCTGAGCTGTATGAGTGCGAGATCTTTGACAGATCATCCACGCTCTTTCCTATTAGAAGTATGATCGGTATGCCAAGGTTTTCTCTTTCGAGTGTCCTTGAGAGTCCTTCCATGAACTCCTTTTCGGTTATGTCCCTCTCCTTGGCCATATAGTCGCAGTATATGAATCCAAGCTCGTATTCCTCTTCATAGCCCGGAATATCCTTTATGCAGTGATCCTCGTTTGCTCCAAGATAATTACGGCAGCACTCAAGCATTCTGTTCTTTATTGAAAGAAGCTCTGTCTCATCATATTCATCAAGGGCTCTTATGCTGTCAAAGCTGACATGTATATATCTGATCTTTTCAGAAAGTCTCAGATTTGTCTTTATATAGTCAAGATGTCTGTCCTCGAACTTGCCTCGAAGAAGCATCATGAGGTTCTGTATAAGATATGCCCTCTTCATGCCCGCGTTGTCTCTTAGTTCCTTAAGCTCCATATCCTTCATGACAGAAGCCTTGGCAAGTATCTCCTGCAAGCTTTCCTTTGAGACAGGCTTAAGGATATAGTCCATGCTTCCGTATCTTATGGCCTGCTGGGCATACTTAAAGTCATTGAAGCCGCTCACTATAATAAAGTAGGCGTCGCTTAAATTCTCTTCCTTTATACGCTGTAAGAGCTCCAGGCCCGTCATTTTTGGCATCTGGATATCGCAGAATATTATGTCAACCTCATTGTCCCTGAGATACTCATATGCCTCAAGACCGTTTGAAGCCTTTTTGACTATCTCGTAGCCTTCGGCTTCCCAGTCTATGATCTTTGAAAGTCCTTCCAGTATATATGGTTCATCATCGGCAAGCATTACTCTAAGACTCATCTGCCTCTTCCTTTCTTCCCACTCCCAGTGAATCCACCGGAACCTTGATAACCGTAAACGTACCTACTCCCTCTTCGCTCTCAAGTTCAAACTTTGCCCTGCTGTCGGTATAGATCTTTAATCTTATGCAGGCATTTATAACTCCTATATGATTATTCTTCTTAAGATCATCAATGACTGCATTGTTCATGCTGTCACACAAAGAAGCAACTTCAGCCTCGCTCATGCCGCTTCCCGTATCCTCTATCTCCATTATCAGGTCTTCGTTCTTTATATATATCCTTACATATATCCACGAAGGAGAGGTCTTTCTCTCCATACCGTGAACGCAGGAATTTTCCACGAAGGTTACGAGCGTAAGTCTCGGGATCCTCAATGCCTTGCATTCCTCAGCAAGCTCTATCTCGTAACTTAGCTTGTCTCCGAATCTGTACTTCTGCAAAAGCAGGTAATCCTCGATGAACTTTACTTCATCCTCGATCGAAGTCTCGTCATCCTTCCAGTTTACGTTCTGTCTGACGAGTACTGCCAGTTTCTCTATCATTGATGCCGTCTCATGTTCGGATTTGAGCACGGAATGCATTCTTACGCTCTCAAGGACATTGAACAGAAAATGCGGATTTATCTGTGACTGCATCGCAAGAAGCTCCGCATTCTGTCTTGCTATATCAGCCTGCTGTCTTCCGATACGGTTTTCAAACGACTGGTTGATAAACGATATCAGTATGAACGGAAGCGCGATATTAAGAAGTATTACCGCTACAAGTCCTCCGCTGTAGTCGGAAAGCTTTCCGAATGCCGATACTTTCGGCTTTGAGATCAGTATCCTGAAGTTTTGTCCGTATATATTCCATTCCTTCTCAATACCGATTGATTCCTGTCCCGTCAGATGATCAAAATCCTCTCCGACACCGTTATGACCTACGGTGGAAAGAATTATCTTGTCACCGATACACAGATACATGTCATACTGATACTTCATATCAGTGACTTTTCTTACAAGCGGCGTATAGTCTATATCTACCTTGACGACTTTCTGTCTTACGGAATTTCTGAAATAATCCATGTTCCTGATAAGAGTTATCCTCTTTTTTCTGGTCGCGGTAGGCTCCTCGTTTCCTATATAGTAGCAGCAAAGATATGCGGTTCGGCCGCTGTTCTTAAACTCCTTGTACCAGATCTTGTCCTCTGCAGCGGAAAGACGTTTTAGATATCCGCCATTTATGATAGTCGGGTTGTTTGCGTATATCTCAATATTTGTTACTGTCTGATCCTTGCCCGATGTGAAGAAATCAAAGAAGTTTGTCTTCATATCGTAGCATTTCTCATAATATTCATTGGGTGTGGCAAAACTTGCCTCAAGAAACTTGTTTACATTCTCGTTAACATAGATACTTCTGGTCACATCCGCAGCATCGTTGAATGCATTTTCCAAAAGGCTCTTTGCAGACTCGGCTTCATTTTCCATCTCGATCCTTGTCCTCTCCCTCTGGTTCTGGACAAAGATAGACAAGAATACGGTATCTGTAAGGACAAGCGGAACAATGACACCTATTATATAAATAAGTGTCAGTCTCGTCCTGTTTTTCATTCCTTTTTTGTTTATGACCGGATATCGTTTCTTAAAGAACATAATGATATATCATCTGAATAATCTGTAGTTACCTGAAAGTGCCATCAGAGCAAAAATCTGAAGGCAGTTATCGTAATATCTTCTTGCTCCTTTTCTTAAGGGAAGCTCCCAGAAAAGCTTTACTGCAGCAAGATCGGTTTCATCAAGTTTTCCATCTGTTGCCAGAGTACTTGCTGCATTGGTGGCTATAAGACCGTAGGGATGCAGTACCTTGTCATTAAGCATTGTCCCGTCGATCTCATATATATGAAAGGTCGGTTCACCGTTTTCCATTATGCATTTGTCTTTGTAGAACTCTCTGAGCTTCTTAGTTATGTTAACCTCTTCTTTGTCTGCACCAAACCATTCATAGTCAAGACCTATATTGGCTGCCGTTCTGTATGCATCCGAATAGAACCAGTCATGTCTTCCTCCGAAGGCATTTGCAAACTCAGGTCTTTTTTCCGGGCTGCCGTCATACTCGGCATACTCGGCGCACATTCCGGTCATTGGATGACATGCTTTCTTTAAAAAGTCTCTTGAAAGAGCGGCTGTCTCTTTCCACAGTTCTTTATCCTTCTCATCTCCAAGCTCCGCATACATCTCGTAAAAATGCGGAAGGTGATATGAAGGATCTGTCCAGTCGCATTCACAGATGAACTTTATGTAGTGGTTATTGGGATCCCACATGGGATTTTTGCTGTGAACGGCTCTTTCCATGAGTTCCTTTGCATATCTGGAATACTCATATATGCCTTCTCCGTCTCCCCATCTTGCGGACGCGAAAAGAAGCGACATGATGAAGAACTCCTCTCCGTCGGGAGCAGGACCGCTGAAACGCTTTCTTCCGTCTAGCTCGTTTGACCAGCAGAAGTATCCTGCGTTTCTTCCTTCTTCCATATACATATATGTAAGGGTCCATTTCCAGATACGGTCGAATTCCTCTTTTTTGTCAAGCTGGACGCAGATCATCATACCGTAGCTCATGCCCTCGGTGCGAACGTCATTATTACCGGTATCCGTAAAATAACCCATGTCATCGCCTACAGGAAAGTAAACCCTTTCATCATCAGCGCCGTAAAACATAGTGTTAAACCATTCGTTCAGCTTATCTTCTATTTCCTTGCTGTCATATCCGGCCTCGGCCAGTATGTTTCTGTAAATTCCATCCTTAAATGCAGCCATATTTCTCTCCCGTCAATCCAGATTTCTTACCTTGAACTCTCTTTCAGCCTCGCGCTTCATATCCTTCTTTGCTATATCCGCTCTCTTGTCATAGAGCTTCTTTCCTCTTGCAAGACCAATCTCCATCTTTGCCTTGCCTTCAGAGAAGTAGACCTGAAGCGGCATTAGCGTAAATCCTTTTTCTCTTATCTGACCGTAAAGCTTGTCGATCTGGCTTCTGTGCAGAAGAAGCTTTTTGGGTCTTAAAGGATCCTTGTTAAAGATATTTCCCTTTTCGTACGGTGAGATGTGACATCCGTATACCCATACCTCGCCGTTTTCGATCCTGATATAGGCTTCCTTTATGCTGCACTTTCCCATACGCAGGGATTTAACCTCGGTACCGTGAAGCACTATTCCGGCCTCGTATTTCTCATCTATGAAATAATCATGGTATGCCTTCTTGTTATTGGCTACCAGTTTAAGCGTTTCCTTACTCATTGTTATTCCTTTATCACAAAATCTATGGTGCGCATCGCTTCATCCACGGAATCGACTATAACATTTACAGTCTGGCCGAGTGCATAGGTCTTTCCCTTTCCGTCCGGCTTAAGCTCATAGTTATCCTCATCATAAACATAGTATCCGGGCAGCTTTGAGATATGCACAAGTCCTTCAACGGTATTGGGCAACTCAACGTAAAGCCCCCATTCGGTAACTCCGCTGATTACACCTTCGTATTCATTGCCGATGCGGCTTGCCATATACTGACACTTTTTAAGCTTTATGACCTCACGCTCAGCCTCTTCTGCTCTTCTTTCGAGTCTCGAGCTCTGAGCAGCCACATCAAAGAGTATCCTGTCGTATCCCTCGAGCTTATCCTTCTTCATCCTGCCGCGGATGTGATCCTTTATTATGCGGTGTATCTGCAGATCGGGATATCTTCTTATCGGAGAAGTGAAGTGACAGTAATACTTGGCAGCAAGGCCGAAGTGTCCGCTGTTATCCACAGTATACTTGGCCTGCTTCATGCTCCTTAAGGCAAGCCTGGTTATAAGAACTTCCTCATCGGTATCCTGTATAGATGAAAGAAGCCTCTGTATCTCCTTTGGATGGATGTCATCGTTTCCGACTTTTAACTTTAAGTCAAAATTCCTGATGAATGCCGCCAGCTTCTGGATCTTTTCCGGATCCGGATTATCATGTGTCCTGTATATGAAAGGACTCTCAAGCCAGTAGTAGTGCTGAGCGACCGTCTCGTTTGCGAGCAGCATGAATGATTCGATCAGCATCGTCGCATCATTTCTGTCATATGGTCTTATATCTGTCGGCACACCTTTGTCATCAAGCTTTATCGTTGTTTCCTTAAGATCAAAATCTATGGCGCCGCGTTTCTTTCTCATGTCACGCAGAATCTGGCTTAAGGCTGCCATGTCATCAAACATAGGGACAAGATCGCCATACTCTTCTCTTAATCTTTCATCCTTATCGGATATGATCTTATTGACAGTTGTATAATCCATGCGTCTGTCAACATTTATTACAGACTCGACTATCCTGTAGTCAGTAACGTTACCCTTTGGAGATACCCTCATGATACAGCTGAGTGTGAGCCTGTCCACTTTTTCATTCAGCGAGCATATCCCGTTTGAGAGCTTATGCGGAAGCATTGGTATGACCGTATCTACCAGATATACACTGGTGCCTCTTTTTAAAGCCTCCCTGTCAAGAGCGGATCTGTACTGAACGTAATTGCTCACATCAGCGATGTGAACGCCGAGTATGTAATCATCTCCGTCACGAGATAGGCTAACCGCATCATCTATATCCTTGGTATCCTCGCCGTCAATGGTAACCATGGGCCATGAACGCAGATCTTCTCTTCCTGCCATATCGGCCTCTGATACTTCATCACCTATGGCAAATGCCTGGTTTAATACCTTTTCATCAAACTCTGTGGGCAGACCGAATCCCTTGACAATAGACAAGATGTCAACCCCCGGATCATTGATATGACCGAGTATCTCCGTCACTTTGCCTTCGGGCTTCTTTCCGTCACCGCCGTATGATGTCAGCTCAACCACTACCTTGTGGCCGTCTACCGCACCGTTACAGTATTCCCTGGGGATAAATATGTCATCCGCAAGCTTATGGTCATCTGGAATTACGAAGCCGAAATTGGGACTCTTTTGAAATACACCGACGATCTGGTTCGTGCCTCTTTCCACTACCCTTACTATCTGGGCTTCAACTCTTCTTTTATTTGAATGAGAAGGCAAGATCCTTGCTTCGACTATATCAAGATTAAATGCATTGTTGACATTTTCCTTTGATATGTAGAGATCATCATCCCTTCCCTCGACTTCAACAAATCCAAATCCCTTGTGGTTGCTGATAAATGTTCCGGTTATCAGATCTTCCTTTTCATGAAGCTTAGGATCATAAAGCGTATATTTTCCGCGTTTGCTTATTTCAATTTTCTTATCTTCAAGAAGCTCCTTAAGGATCGAACTAAGAACAGGTCTGTCTTCAGGCATTACCTGCAAAAATACAGCGAGTTCCTTTTCCTTCATGGGCACATAAAGATCATTGCCCATAAGCTCCAGTATCATGTTTTTTCTTTCTTTATAACTCTTGCCCATAGTATTAATATTCTACCATAAAAAAAAGCCCTTGCATATGCAAGGGCAGTTCATACAAGATCAACCGAATTTCGAGATATTGAGTACGATCGCGATCAAAAGGAATGCTACTGTAAGCCAGCGTGTGATCTTAACAAGAGCGCCTTCCATAGAACGACCTTTATTCTTACCCCAGTAACTCTCAGCTGCACCGCTTATAGCGCCAAGTCCTGCAGACTTGCCTTCCTGTAAAAGTACGATTGCTGAGATTATTACGCATATTATAATGAAAACTACAGTTAAAACTGTTCTTAAAACTGCCATGTTATCACTCCTTAAATGAAACTACTTTTTTCACACGTTGACTAGTCTACCATACAATCGCACAAAATTCAACATATTTATTCAAACACGGCCACTACCATCGAATCGTACGTGTCCTTGAAAAACTTCTCATCCTTGTATCCGGAAAATCCTATATACTCGCCAAACTCCATGCACATCTTATCCGTGAATTTATAGAGCATGTCCTGATCTTCCATCATCCTGGTAAAATCAATGCCGTTAGCCACTATCGTAAACTGTGGCTTTAAGCCCTGGCCTCTTACAGAATCGAGAGTCCTGTTCCAGATGTTTTCCAGTCCTTCAGGCTCCATTGATTCCATCAAAAGTTCGATCCTTCCGTTGAGGTTGTGTATCAGACAGTATATACCGCCTCTGTCAAATATCTCTCCGTTAAAGGATATCCTTGTCTTTACGCCTTCAGCTTCTCCAAGGGATCCACCGCATAACTTTATATCCTTCTTTCCAAATACATCTATCAGCCTGTTAAGCTCATCAAGATCAAACATCTTGGCTCCGCAACTAAAACATAAAGTATTCTCTGTTGACTTGAGCTTATCAGCCGATGCTATGATCTTGTCCACATACTGTCCGAAATCAGCATTCTCGTCATTCATATATCCGGCAACGATTTCTATTCCGTCCATGATCGCAAGGCATGAGATGGCATGCTTTCCGTATCCTCTGGATGAAAAGCCCATATAAGCAGACATTCCCAGTATCTTTGAAAACGGAAATTTGTGCCTTAACTGCTTTGAATAATAATCAAAATTATCTATATCGGAGCAGAATATTATAAGGAGAGGCTCACGTCTGCCCATACCTGTGCTTAACTGCTCAAATACCTGGGAGAGTGCCCCTTTAGGATCATTTATATCGCTGTAACCTACTGCAAATCTGTTCATATAAGCTCCTGAATACTTTAGTCAGCCTACCTTAGATGAATATACAACTGCTAGTGTAACAAATCTTGACATAAATATACAATCTATTTTACTTTTCATCTGCTCGAAATTAGAAAATATGTATGATATACTACATATTGATGAAACATTTCAAATGACCACATAATTATGTATATGAAACAATTCAGAACATTTTTATCGCTTCTTTTGGCTCTGACTGTCTTATGTGTGAGCGGATGCGATATAAGTACAATTGAAAATGCATTCGGACTCGGAATGAACTCTCCGACGGAAAAAAGTGAAAACACTGAAAAAACCTCTGTCGAGATAGAGTATTTTGACAGTGATGCTGGTACAAATGATCAGTCATCCGATCTAAAAAGCGATGAGACAGATTCGGTTTCTGTACCCAAAGAGGATGAAACAGTTGTCGAAGTTAAAGATGACGAGTTGATCTACGATGATGTAAACAAGCTCTATTCCGTAAACTGTACCGATCCTGACAGGATAACTATTAGCTTTGCAGGCGATGTATGTCTGACAGAAGGCTGTTCTGTTTTAAACTATATAAAAAGACACGATAACAACATGGCTAACAGCTTTGATGAAAAGCTGCTCTCACGAATGGTCGGATCCGATATTTTCATGCTTAATAACGAATTCCCCTATTCGACAGGCGGTTCTCCTCTTGAAGGAAAGATGTATACATTCAGGGCTGCTCCTGAAAGTGCCGCATTTCTTAAGGACATCGGTACCGATATCGTATCCCTTGCAAACAACCACTGCTATGACTACGGTCCTGTAGCACTTAATGACACCTTTGATGTTTTGCGTGATATCAGCATGCAGTATGTCGGAGCTGGTGAGAATATCACAGAGGCAGTCAAGCCAGCATATTTTAAATGCAACCAAAAAACGATCGCCTTTATAGCAGCCACTCAGATAGAAGGATATGCAAATCCTGAAACCAAGGAAGCGACAGAAACTTCTCCAGGTGTATTCAGATGTCTTGATACCACTCTTATCAAGCAGGCCATTGAAGAAGCTGATTCAAAGAGTGATTTTGTCATATGCTTTATCCACTGGGGCAAGGAAAAGAACGATCTGGTGATGTCATGGCAGCAAAGCGAGGCAACAGACATGGTAAGCGCCGGAGCGGATCTTATAATAGGAGCTCACAGCCACTGTCTTCAGGGCATAGATTATATCGACGGCGTTCCAGTTTTTTACAGCCTTGGCAATTACCTGTTTAACAGCAATACGCAGGATACCTGTCTTGTAACGGCTACTCTTGACTGCAGCGCATCAGATACTGTCGATATAGAATCTCTGCAGTTTGTTCCATGCATACAGTCAGGCGGTCAGACCGTGGAAGCGCCTGAGTCTGAATGGTCTAGGATAATCAGGTATGAACAGGGCATATCTTACTATGCATCAATCGATGAGAACGGATATGTGACATATTCATCAACAAACCGAAACACTCAGCACGGCATGAATACATCTCCGATGAGGGAGAAGGAAGAAGATAAATCAGGCGAATAGATCACAACCATTATGATAAGTTCTTTTAAGATAAATGACAATGGAATTACACAAAGAATAGATTATACGATTATCCGTTCAAAAAGAAAGTCTGTAGGATTTGAAGTAAGAGCAGGTGGAAAGATAACGGTAAGGATACCCATGCGTGCATCCCTTGATGCCGTATCAAAAATAGTCGAAGAGAAAAAAGACTGGCTGTATGAGATGTATCTTAAACAGAAGGATAAGGTAGATGCACGGTCATTAAAGGAAGCAGAAAGAAATGATCCAAGAACCGCCTATCTTGAAAAGAAATACAGACAGGCTGCAAAAAGATATATCTATGAACGTGTTGAATATTACATCGAGATGACGGGTGGTCACTACTCTTCCATCCGTATTGGTGATCAGAATACAAGATGGGGAAGCTGTTCATCAAACGGCACGCTCAGTTTCTCATGGCGGCTAATGTTGGCTCCTCCACGAGTGCTTGATTACGTGGTCATACATGAGCTGTGTCATCTTACATACATGAACCACTCAAAGGATTTCTGGAACAAGGTATCCATGTATGATCCTGATTACAAAGAGCATCGAAAATGGCTTAAGGAAAACGGTGACAGACTGATACTGTCATAAATCTAATCTTTTTTATCTATCTGGATAACACAGTTGTATCTTGAATCTATGGCTTTCATCCTGTCTGTTATCATATCTCTTAATTCATTATCATCAAGAGCATACTTGTGCGTTGTTACCACGTCAAAAACGATATTCATGTTTGTGCCTTCCCTGAGCACATGAAAATCATGAAACTTTAGTGTCTCATCAATATCATTCAAAACCTTTTCAAGATTTTCCTTGGCTATGTTTATCTCAGCGTCATCATCAACGACAGGATCCATATGTATAACAGGCTCGCAGTTGACAACACCCCTGAGATTATACTCTATCATGTCTATCAGTTCATGAAGCTTTAGCATATCCTCCTTATAGGGAACTTCAACATGAAGACTTAGCATCATTCTTCCCGGTCCGTAGTCATGCACGATAAGATCATGCATGCCGAGTATCCTCTCATCACACATGACGATGTGTTCTATCTCTTTTATGAGTTCAGGATCTGGAGCCTTTCCAAGAAGAGGATCGACAGTATCCTTAAATGCGCTTATTCCCGTGAACATGATCATTATTCCCACGATCAGTCCGCCGTATCCGTCAAGAGCCACATGCCAGAAAGTACCTGCAAATACGGACAGTAAAACGACTGTTGTTGCCAGCACGTCGCTAAGGCTGTCTTTTGCTGTTGCTTTTAAGGCAACACTTGTTATCTTCTTTCCGACCGATATGTTATACCATGCCATATATGCCTTAACAAGAATCGAGAATAAGAGTATCACAAATACATAGTATTCCACATGGGGCAGCATAGGATGAATTATCTTGTAGATAGAATTCTTTATCAGTTCGTATGCCATTAAAAGGATGAGGAATGAAACTATTACACCGGATATGTATTCTATCCTTCCGTGGCCGAAGGGATGCTCGCTGTCAGCCTTGTTTGATGCGAGTTTGAATCCTATCATTGTAACAAGTGAACTTGCTGCATCAGAAAGATTGTTGAACGCATCGGCAGTGATTGCTATCGCACCGGTAAAAACTGCGGCAAAGAGTTTTACCGCGAAAAGAAGTATGTTAAGTAAAATACCGACAATGCCGCAGAGCCTGCCGTATTTATCTCTTACATTCAGATCGCTGTAATTTTCACTTTTTATGAATATCCTTGCAAGAAGTGTGATCATATCAACTCCTCATATTAAATTATGTCAACCAGTGTTCTGGTTGACATAACATTAATCATCTATTGAATAAATATCATTTCTCGGCTGAGCGCAAAGGACCTTGCTTCCAGGTTCTATGCTGTGTGTCAGCCAGACGCTTCCGCCTATCACACAGTTGTCTCCTATCACGGTATCACCGCCAAGTATGGTTGCTCCTGCATATATAACAACATTGTTACCTATATCAGGATGTCTCTTTATACCTTTGACAAGCGTACCGTCAGGATTTACATCAAAGCTCTTTGCACCAAGAGTAACACCCTGATAGAGCTTCACGTGTTCTCCTATAGTCGTAGTCTCACCTATAACGACACCCGTGCCGTGGTCTATGAAGAAATACTTTCCGATGGTGGCACCGGGATGGATATCTATACCGGTCATGGTATGAGCATACTCCGTCATCATACGGGGTAGGATCGGCACATTAAGTTCGTAAAGCCTGTGTGCGAGTCTGAATACGCTTATGGCTTCAAATCCCGGATAGGCAAGCATTACTTCCTCTTCGCTCTTTGCTGCGGGATCTCCCTCGTAGGCTGCCTGAACATCAGTCTTTAGGATCTCCTTTATATCGGGCAGGGACTTTGTCATCTTTGAAGCTATATCGCGGCACTTCCCATCATCCTCTAAAAAAGGCATAAGAAGCTTTCTTAGAAGCACCTCTGACATATCTGTGTCAACCTTCTCATGTCCGTCTCCGATAGAGTTCGGATCGAAGATCTCGGGATAAAGCGCACCCCTTAATAATTCAATTAATTCTATGACCTGACTCTTAAGTCCGGCCAGACTGTAGTTTTTCATATTTATTCTTTTCCGCTCCAGCAATAAGTGCAGACCTTATCGCTGTCAAGTCCGATTGATTCCAAAAGATCATCAAGTCTGTGATATCTGAGTGTGGTAAAGTTAAGCTGCTTTCTTATCTCCTCGAGCATTGAGCTGTAGCGGTCGCTGTTGGGATCAGCATAATCAAGAAGCACTTCATTGCTGACATCGTCACCTTCCTTGACAGCTATCACTCTTCTTCCAATAAGGTCCATATCGGAATTTGATCTTGAGAAGTTTAAGAACTTGCATCCGAATAAAAGCGGAGGACATGCGGGTCTTATATGCACTTCTCTTGCGCCGGACTGATACAGAAACTCAGTTGTTTCTCTTAACTGCGTACCTCTTACTATACTGTCATCTATAAGTACCATGCTCTTGTCCTTTATAAGGTCATGAACAGGTATCAGTTTCATCTTTGCTATCAGGTTTCTCTTGCTCTGCATGGTCGGCATGAAACTTCTGGGCCATGTGGGAGTATACTTTATAAAGGGTCTTGAGAAAGGTATACCGCTTTCATTTGCATAGCCTATTGCATGAGCTGTACCCGAATCAGGTACACCTGCGACTATATCCGCCTTGACATCATCACGCTTTGAAAGAAGCGAACCGCAGTTATATCTCATCCTCTCAACACTTATACCCTCGTATGAGCTTGAAGGATATCCGTAATATACCCATAAAAAGGCACATATCTTCATTTCCTTGCCGGGATCAACAAGTGTAATTACGCTCTCCGGTGTGATGACACAGATCTCGCCGGGTCCCAGTTCCTTATGATCCGTATATCCGAGATTAAGATATGCAAAGCTTTCAAAAGCCGCACAGTATGCGCCTTCCTTGTGACCTATCGCAATAGGAGTTCTTCCCATGCGATCTCTTGCTACATATATGCCCTTGGGAGTCAGTATCATGATGGACATCGATCCGTCGATCAGCTCCTGAGCATACTTGAGTCCTTCTACTATATTGTCACGCTGATTGATTATAGCAGCACAAAGCTCGGTAGCATTTATATCGCCTCCGCTCATTTCTAAAAAATGAGTATTGCCGGCAGAAAAGATCTCACTGACGATCTTATCCGTATTGTTGATCTTGCCTACAGTTGTTATGGCATATGTTCCGTGATGTGAACGAACGATCAGAGGCTGGGGCTCGTAATCAGATATGCATCCGATACCCAGGCTTCCTTCCATCTCATTTACATCCTTTTCAAACTTTGTCCTGAAAGGAGAATTCTCTATGTTATGAATGGCGCGGTCAAATCCTTTCTTGCCATATACCGCCATACCTCCTCTTCTCGTTCCGAGATGAGAATGATAATCGGTTCCGAAAAATAAGTCAAATACACAATCCTCTTTAGAAGCAACAGCAAAAAAACCGCCCATACTAGCTCTCCTTGTTAATCAAAAAATAAAAACCACTTTATAATTCTATTTATTTATATCCAAATTGTAAATATGCAATTTATCGAATTTGGAGAATCTAATCAAAGATCACTCGTTAATATTTCCTCCGAGGCGCCAGATCGAAACTCTGTCTATACCACAGTCTCTTGCCGTTTGTGTCCAGCTTTTTAAGGTCTCCTGATCGGCATACCATATCTGATGATTGGTAGAATTCTCATCTGTATAGGAAAAATACACTGCTTTGCTGTTTTCATCCCTTTGTACATCTGCCTGTTTGTCTATACGGATCTGCTCAGCAAGACAATAATCTATCTGCGCGACCGTTCCGTCGTCTGAGAAATCAAAACCGCCGCCGGCAAATGCCATATTGGGTTGACCTTTAAGAGTCTTCATCTTCTCACACAGTTCTTTGATCCATGCTATATCTGCCTTGGGACCGGCTTTTGTTCCATACCCGTTTAAGTTGTAACACATCATCACATATTCGGCATACTGTGGCCAGTCATATTCCGTTACCGGTGCGGATGGCTCGAATACCACTCGTACAGGGATCGACTCATTTTGTGCCTTTTGACAGAGTACATTCACAAACTCATAAAAATGCTGCCATAGTTTCTTATCTTTTTTTATGGCTTCATAATCTATCTCGATCCCTTCGCATCCAAGTTTCTTTGTCAGCTTTATAATGTCATCCGCATGACTGTCTGCCAGAGCTCGATCCCCCAAAAGGTCATATAAAAGATCAGTGTCTTTTAACGAGGAACCCTGCTCCAAAAGCCTATCGTTTACAAAGGTAAGATAAGTATGCTTATTATCTAGCCTGCCACTTTTATCAAGATTTTTGAATGTTTCCTGTGTATCTTCAGGTATGAACGGTTCACCGTTCACATCATAATAGGCGGCAAAAAAGCATATGGTGTTAAGATCATCACCGATCAGCTCAAGTTCCCTATCGGCGGTATCATAATCCCAGTAGGGATACCAGACGCTGACATCAGACGATCCGCTTCCGGTAGTATCTGTTGTTTTAACACTACCGGTCACCACGGGATCACCGTCATTCGGGCCCTTTTCTTTTATCACCTTGATCTCCTGCTCTGGTTGATCTGTGTCCGTTACGTTATTTTGGCAGCCTGTGAATACAAATACAAGGAGCAAAACGATCAACGAACCTGCAAAACCTTTTTTCATCTATCAGACTCATTTCTCCGGATCAGATGTTTTTAATGAACCAGTTCACCAGTCCGGCAAATATATCGGAAACCACTTCTACACCCTTCTTGGCACCTTTCAGTTTATTCGTATAGATCAGACCTTCATTCTTATCTGTGATCTGAATCTTTTCAAACACGGCATCGTATACATCATCAGCTATATTTCTCTGGCTGTAGCCATACTCAGTCCATGCGCTCTGAAGGTAGATACTTCCGCTCTCCGATTTATCAAGCTTGTAATCCTGCCATACGGGCTTATCATCAATTATAACCGTTATCGTATCATCACTCAATGATATCCGCAGTTTTCTGTTACCAAGTTCATTAATGGATATTATAGGACGATACTCCTCGGCACCGTCTGCCACGGATCTTACTTTTTGCGCAGCCGCTTCAGCTGACATCTTCGAATACTGTGAAGACTGTGATACGCTGGTGGCATATCTTGCAAGCGCCGAATACTCATCCGCCAGAGTATCCCTCTTATCCTCTTCAACCGAGATCTTGGGAATACCGTCAAAGTCATACAGGTCGACGTCTTCCTTTAGTTCTCCGTTTTGCAGAAGTGAAATGTGGTTATTCATGAGTCTGACTTCTATGCCGTTACTCAGCTCATCATTTGCACGCAAAAATACTGACTGGCATCCCAGCTTGTTTCCCTTAAGATTGGCTTCGAATACCACGTCTGAAGGAGTGGAATCCAAAAGCTTACATAAACCTGTATCCGAAGGAAGTGATGTGAGAACCAATAGCTCATCGTTTGTTTTAAATTCCGTTATGCCTTTAAGTGTCTGCCAATGTGACTTCTGGCTCTTGTCGCCTTCAGCAAAAACTATTGAGCCTTTATCTTCTTCGTCAAGATCATCCCATACACGCATCAGCAGATGATTCGTATACCAGTTTGCCTGAGGCTGAAGTCTTGTGAGATCATAGATACTGCTTTCCTTTGTATTAAGCGAATATCCTTCTCTGTTAAAATTCATAACAAAAGTATTTGCTATCGCAGCTTCATTTACTGCACTTACTTTGTCATTTTCACCAAACTTGCCTGTATTGGAATGAAGCAGGACATATGCACCAGGAACCTTTGAGAGTCCCTGCATGTATTCCTTTTTCATAAGATCATATTCACCTGAGATCCTTTCCTTCATCTGTGAATATGATTCAACCGGGATATCGTTGGCGTCTCTTATGAAATCCATAAGGAAATGATTGTAATCCCTGCCGAAGTTTTTTGACATGGCCGAATACTCGGTACTTTCAAGCTCACCGATAAATCTGTCATATCTGTCGAACACGTTTATATAGCTTAATCTGTATCCGTTGCTTCCGATCTCCCAGAAAGACGTCTTTTCGAGTTCCAAAAGATCCTTGGGCATGAGGAAATACGTATCGTTTATCGTAAACTTTTCGGCATATGTAAACATCGTTGCCTTATAATTGTACTTCTCCATGACTTTCTGAGAATAAACAGCCGTATCATGTCGTCCGTCTTCAAACATGAGATACAATGCTTTATCTGGAAGAGGCGTGCCGTTTTTATAATAATCCTCAATATCTTTTTGAGATATCGTCACATACCCGCTCTCTTTCAGTGCCTCAAAATGTTCCTCGAGTTTTTGTGCCGATATTCTGCTGGTCGTGCCCTCTCTGTCAACACCGAAATATGAAAGAGCAATGAATCCGTGATCTGTTCCGGATACAACTGACTTATCCTGTGAATCGTATGGCTGATAAACCACAAAAGTAAACAATTGTCTTATTATAAGGATCAATACCGCAATAATGACTGCCAGCTGAAATATTGACCTTATGAACTTTTTTACATCCTTTGATGTTTCAAATTTATACATAACATTCTCCGCCGTTATCAATTATTGCAAAAATGATCCAATAATCTTTTTGTGTTTTCATTGTTATCGCTGATCGCCTTTATTAGCATCTCGATCTGCGCATTTTTCTGTTCAATAAGTTCGTCTCTCTTTCTAATCTTCTCCTGTAAATTATTTCTTTCCTCTTCTATCTGGGCGATAAGTACATCTATCTTCTTCTCCAGATTTTCTGTTCTGAGGTCATTTACAGCAGTGCTTTGAGCAGTAGACTCGGTAACTGCATTTACTACGGGCGCTTTTCTTTCAACGCTTTCTTCTGTTACAACAGGCGCTTTTTCTGCCTCGGCAGTAGTTTCAGCGATCACCGTGCTTTCAGCTTTTTCTTCTATTACTGTACTTTCAACAGTTTCTTCTGCCACCGCCACTTGAGCAGTTTCGATCTGTGCTGTCTGAGACTCGGCTGCCATTACAACTGACTTGGTTTCTTTCTTCTCTTTGGCTTTGACATCGTCATAGAATTCCTTCAAAGCCTCTGCTCGGATCATATTCTGACCGTTTATAACCTCAACATACTTTTCGAATCTTCCGCCATTCATCTGAGAAATGACATCTTCAGATTTGATACCCAAAACCGCTGCAAACTCGGATGGAGTGATATGTTTTTTGTTTTTTAACAGTCTTCTTCTCAGTTTTCTCTCTGCAGCCTTAACATCATCAGGCGTCATTCTGGTTCCCCATGTGGACTTCCAGAATGTGAACCATGCTATGGGCATCTGCCATAACAATACCAGTTCATAGTACAGACAGAACAGCATTCCGTATATCCATGTCGAACTCTTTCTGAGCAGCAGCTGAGCCATACTCATCATAAGCGACATAAGGAATATTCCCAGCACAAACGCTGTAGGGAAAACATGCTGTGTGATCGGAACATACACCAGGTTATACGCAACTACCAAAGGAGCTGCGATCGGAACCACAAGGCCCATATAAAACGTAACAGCTGCGAATGGTTCCTTTCTCCACATGAAAGTAGCTGCGATCAGAGATTCTCTAAGCCATGATCTCTTCCATCTCATCTGCTGTTTCAAAAATATCTTATGATTATTGGGAACGATCGTCTGGCATACCGCAGTATCCTGGTATGTTGCCCTGTGATGACGCAAAATGAAGTTGGTCATCGATCTGTCATCACCGAAAGTAGCCTTCTGACCAAGGAACCTCTGGTTTAGCCATGCATCCTTATTCTCAAGTATTATTGATTTTCTGTAGCAGGACAACGGTCCTGACAGGCAGGAAACAGAGTCAAAGAGTCCTTCCGCTGCCTTCATTACTCTGAATGCAACATAGTATCTTACTGCCTGCATCTTTGTCAGTGCATTTGTATATGTATTTGCAACGTCTGTTCTTCCTGAAACACCGCCCATCTTGGGATCCTTGAAAGGCTGTACGATGTTTCTTATCGCAAACGGATCAAGGAAACTGTCTGAATCAACAAATACCACAAGATCGTGCTTTGCCATCTCGGCACCTACGACAAGTGCTTCTCTCTTACCCGCATTCTTCTTCTGGACGTGATATGAAAGACGCCCTTCGACACCGTAACGGTCAAATGATTCCTGCTTCAACTTATCGATGATCTCTTTTATCTTTTCAACAGAACGGTCTGTTGAGCAGTCATCGATAACGATAACTTCAAGCTTGTCTATGGGATATTCCTGGTTCATACAGCTTGTTATCGTCCTCTGTATCCATTCTTCCTCATTGAAACACGGTATCAGTATGGAAACACCGGGTGTATAATTCGGATCGACTTTTTTGGGTCTGTAAAACACTCCGAACAGGTATCTGCTCAGAAGAAATACCGCGGTGATCAGGCTGTAAAGGTACAGCATCTTGTTAAACTTGAAGTAAATGATGCTCTCTGCTCTCATAAGAAGGATACAAGCAACGGCAAACGTTATCAAAAGTGCGGAAGCCGTCAACATATATCTGTCCTTATTTGCCGCAGCATAATTATGCAGTGACTTTGTAAATGAAACACCGCATTTGTATTTTCCATCGGATGAAGTGAACAATCTGACAACTTCAACCTTCTGCTTTACACGCATCTCATAGCCCTCGGGCATACTTCCCGGAACAACTCTGAAACGTGCCTTTAAATTTTTCACCGTTTTTATGGCTTCATAATCATTTTCATTAAGTTCGACCAGCATACCGGTGTTTGAAATATCCACAACCTTACCGGTCATTGTTCTTTTTGCGTCACCTACCGCAAAAGTCTTCAGTTCAACATCAAATCCGGTAACATATCTTATTCCCGATATCTGATCTTCAATATATTCCTCATAGCTTGAAACATCTTCAAGTTCATATCCTCGTCTCTCGGAATTGTCTCTTTCATGTGTTTTGTCAGGTACATGGTTTAAAAGACGTCTGTCCTCTTTCTCGAAGACGAGCTTATCCTCTATGATCGTCTGTTTATTCTTTTTTCCAAAGCTCATAAATAACCTCTATCATCTTAAATAGTCGTCAAGTCTCGCGATCGTATATCCCTGTGCGATCCATTCGGGTATCATAATGTCCAGTGCCTCAGCAGTGTATTCTGCATTTGGAGACATATGCATTACCAGAACAGAACCGCTCTCAGCCGAGGCTTTTCCGTACCATGTACTCTTTCCGTTTCTTAATTCACTTACAAGCGCATCCACAGATCCGGCGTTGTAATCTCCCGTTGAGAAATCACCGCTGACAATGTATGAATATCCTACATCAAAGATCTGATACATACCTTCACGGCTGACTGCCAGTGTCGGCGGTCTGTAGATGGTTGACAGAGCGGACTTTCCGTTTATGTTCACATCGCCGCAATATCTGTTTAAAACCCCGAAACTTCTTACAACATCATTTCTGAGTTCTATAACTTCTGCATCCGTGAGTGACTCAAACGAATAATTACCTTCTCCGTCATCAGATTCATGCCATGCAACATAGTGAGAATCGGAATGCGACCCTATCATATGTCCGGAAGCTGCTATCGCTCTGAGCAGATTCGGGTTATTTGAGACATTGTTGGTCCTTACAAAGAAGTTTCCCTTAACTCCGTACTTGTCAAGAACGTACAACAATTCATTAATATTCTTTTCATATCCCCAGTCATCAAATGTAAGGAACAATACTTTTCCTGCCTGCACCTTACCCGTAACGTCGAACTTTTTCATCTCGGCGTCAGAGAATCCTGGAATAAATGTGACATCCGGGTTTCCTATATACCTTGAAGCCATGTAATTGTTCTGCTCGATGTCGCTTCCCATATTAGCTAAAACGTTCTTGGAATCAAATATCTGATTTGAAGAAGCCCGTCCGGGAGAATAAACGTAACCGGAATGTGAAAGCGCACTAAAGGTCTTTACCGCATAAGAAGTTGAATACTGCGCTTTTCCGTATACATCGGTATATGTCAGTGAGGCTATCTTAGTTGAAATAAACCTCTTTAAAAGATCGCCGAGCAATGTTTTTTGAGCACCCTCATTAAGATCCTTGTCCGCGGTAAAATAGTTCATGTTAAAGTATGCAACGCTTCCTCTGTGTGCATCTATCTTTGCACTGAGCGCTGAATAGAAACTGTTCACATCTTCTGCGTCAACATTATCCGAATGTACAAGTGCATATTCATGGCCTACCAGCATACACCCTGTTGCACAAACAGCTTCTCTTGTCTCATCCTGTACATCACCGTAAGGCTGGAATACCAGATCAAGCTGCGTTTCATATTTCCACTCGGCATATTTCTGTGCACTGAGAATATAAGTCGCAACATCATCAAACTGTGAATCTGTTTCCACACCTTTATCGATATAGGCAATGCCTACCTCATGTCCGTTTTCAAGTATCTTTTCTATATCATCATGGCAATCGGTAAGTTCATCAAATGTTACAAAGAATGTTCCTTTATATCCTCTATCATCCAGAATCTTTAAAACATCTTCCAAAACAACTCTGTTGGTTATTCCGTAGAATGTAAGGCTCATTGCCTTTTCGGATGTATAGACAAAATCCTTCTTTGCGGCATATTTGCCTTCATTTGCCTCACGCAAAGCCTTAAGGTTCTCTTCATCTATCTTCGGAACGCTGTCAGCGGTTTTTACAAGAGAATACACATCCACCACATCAAGCTGTGACTTCTTTGCGTTTTCCAAAAATGCTAAAACCCCGTCCGTATTAAAATCATCAGTTATTACAAAACAGTTTATCCTTCCTTTTTGTGCCGCAGTATCTTTGTGCGGTCTAACCAGTGAAAGACCGTTAACACGTGCCGCTTTCAAAAGGTCCCCGTCAACTGAACTTACCGGTATATAAAACTTTGCTTTTAAGGAAAGGTCTTTTTGTAGTCTTCTGACACCTGTACGCAGTTCTACATAGTCATCATAGATATCTTTACCTGCAAGATCCTCTCCGTTTATACCCTTAGTCGCAAAGCAGAAACCTGCCTCCGCGAGTTTCTGGGCTGTCTCGCCATATTCGTCAAGTTGAGCGTTACTTACAAAGAACGTGGCATTTGCCTCGTTTTCCTTTAACAGATCTATCAGATCCTGCGCCACATTTGCATCTGTAGGTATACCATCAAATGACAGACCCACTACTTTTTCCAAAGTATCAATATCTTCATATACATCCGCTTCGCTCAACCCGTTCTCATTCAGTAAAAATGCCATGTATTCCTCATCCGTCATGGCTTTGAACGAGTTCAGCTTTGTGACCTTGCAATTGTCCTGTTCCAGGGCATCAAGCACCCATGAAAGAACCGTGATGGCCTGCGACTCCTCAAGCTCTTTTGCCTGGGCATCCGTTGTAGGCTGCTTATCGATCGCGGGTTTTTGATAATCTATCTTGGGTTCCATCTCAAGTGCATCGATTATTCCATCCAATTTAAAGACAAGTATGGTACCGGAAGAAAGCCTTGAGACGTACTCCTGTGCCTTTTGACTGTCTTTAAAACTCTTTTCATTTAAATAATTACCCGAAGACGGCGCAACCAGTCTGTCATAGCCACACGCATTAGCAGCCATGCAGATATCATCTGTGTAATAAATACCGTTTAACATCAATTTGTCAGGGGTAATATCCAGAAGTGTTGAGAATACCTTTCTAGACGAAGAAAGGTTATAGATTATTTCCTCATCACTCATAAGATCTATGGCATCATTACCGTTAAGACCGTTATCCACGATGTCGTGACCCTTAGATGCGATGAGTTTTAATGTGTTATCATCTTCAGCTGCTTCCATTGCGGTTACAGCAAAAGTGACTTTCATGTTATGATCTTCCAAAAGTTCGATAGCTTTCTCGATAAGTACGCTATCCTCTGTTCCCTGGATGATTAATGCGATCTGCTTATCCTCCAAGGATTCATCATCCCTTATGACCTTTGCTCCCTCGCAACCCTTGTTATATTTTTCAAGAGCTGCTTCATATTCTTCGGTAGCATCGTAGGATATTCTTTTGAAAGTATTCAGATCTACGGCATCTGAGGAATCTTTGTTTTCCATGCCGCAGCCAAACGAAACTAGGAGTGTCACCATCATGATGACACCCATCAATACCTTGTATGGTCTTTTCATTTCCGATCTCCCATTCCCTCAAAGTAAAAACTGAAATGAACCTGTTATTCATTTCCATGTAAAACCCGCGGTAACCCGCGGGTTTCCATTTATTTCTTATGCATTAACGATCTGACCGAAGTCGGGCTTAAGTGAAGCACCGCCAATAAGTCCACCGTCAATGTCAGGCTTAGCAAGCAGCTCTGCAGCATTGCCAGCATTCATAGATCCGCCGTACTGGATACGTACAGCTTCAGCTGTAGCAGCATCGTACATCTTAGCGATAAGATCACGGATGAGCTTGCATACTTCCTGTGCCTGATCAGCTGTAGCTGTCTCGCCTGTTCCGATAGCCCAGATAGGCTCGTAAGCGATAACAAGTTCTTTAACCTGATCAGCTGTTACATCTGTAAGATCCCACTTGATCTGTCTCTCGATCCACTCCTTGTAAGTACCAGCCTTACGAAGTGCGAGTGACTCGCCGCAGCAAAGGATGGGCTTTAAGCCTGAAGCAAATGCCTTCTTAACCTTTGCATTGATAAGGATATCATTCTCACCGAAGATATCTCTTCTCTCAGAGTGACCGATGATGATATACTCAACACCTGCATCCTTTAACATAGGAGCTGAGATCTCACCTGTGAAAGCGCCCTTGTCTTCGATATAGAAGTTCTCGGCACCAACATGCACGTTTGTACCCTTAACAGCCTCAGCTACAGGTACGATATCGATAGCCGGTACGCAGTAAACTACGTCTACAGCATCGTTCTTTACAAGATCTTTAAGAGTTGCACACAACTCAACTGCCTCGCTGGGAGTCTTGTTCATCTTCCAGTTTCCGGCAATAATTCTTCTTCTAGCCATTGTATATCTCCTTATTTATCATCCGCAGCATATACACCGGGAAGTTCTTTACCCTCAAGGAATTCAAGAGAAGCACCGCCACCTGTTGAGATGTGGCTCATCTTGTCTGCGAATCCAAGCTGGTTGCAGGCTGCAGCAGAATCACCGCCACCGATGATTGTTGTAGCTTCTGTCTCAGCAAGAGCCTTAGCTACAGCGATTGTACCCTTAGCAAGTGTGGGGTTCTCAAATACACCCATAGGTCCGTTCCAAACAACTGTCTTGGCTTCCTTTGCAGCGTTTGCGAAAAGCTCCTGAGTCTTAGGTCCGATATCAAGACCTTCCATATCTGCAGGGATCTCACTTGAAGGAACATACTTAACATCAACTGGTCCGTCGATAGGATCGGGGAATGATGCAGCAACACCTGTATCGATGGGAAGAAGGAGCTTCTTGCCAAGCTTCTCAGCCTTAGCCATCATTTCCTTACAGTAGTCAAGCTTCTCATCGTCACAGAGTGACTTACCGATCTCATAACCCTGAGCCTTTAAGAATGTGAATGCCATACCGCCACCGATGATGAGTGTATCAGCCTTCTCAAGGAGGTTATCGATAACATTGAGCTTGTCAGCAACCTTAGCACCGCCGAGGATTGCAACGAAAGGTCTTACAGGATTCTCAACCGCATTTCCGAGGAAATCGATTTCCTTCTGCATGAGGTAACCAACTGCGTTTGTGCCGCCCTTTTCTGTGATGTACTTTGTAACAACAGCTACAGAAGCATGTGCTCTGTGAGCTGAACCGAAAGCGTCACATACATAATCGTCTGCAAGATCTGCAAGTTCCTTTGCAAATGCTTCGCCGGCCTTGTTGGGCTTTGTTTCCTCTTCACCGCGGAAACGTGTATTCTGAAGAAGAACTACATCTCCTTCATTCATAGCTGCAACAGCTGCTGTAGCAGCTTCGCCTGTTACATTGTAGTCAGCTACGAAGTTAACTTCCTTACCGAGCTTCTCAGAAAGTCTCTTTGCTACGGGAGCAAGGCTCTCTTTCTCGTTGGGGCCTTCCTTAACCTTACCAAGATGTGAGCAAAGAATAACCTTTGCGCCATCATTGATGAGTTTGTTGATTGTGGGAAGTGCAGCAACGATACGTGTCTCGTCTGTGATCTCGCCGTTCTTGAGCGGTACGTTGAAGTCACATCTTACAAGTACTCTTCTGCCTTTTGCGTTAAAATCATCAACGCTCTTCTTGTTTAATGACATCTTTATGTCCTCCTATAAAAATATTTTCTCTCTGTAGTCTGCGCATTACTACAGAGTAAGAATTTAAAATACGCTGACTGCTCGTCAGCGTTAAATATTATAACATATCCGTGTTTCATTGGATAGGGGCAAAAATCAACATATGCATGAGGCAAAGTACCGCTAAAAACAGCAGATTTACCACTGTAAATACGATTATGTACCTCGGGACATTCTTCTCCTGCATGCTCGCATAGGCCTTGTAGCTTATAAGGCTGGCCATGGAGGCGATGAGTGTTCCGAGTCCTCCAACATTCACACCTGTCAAAAGCTCCCTGTAGTTTTTACAGAATCCGGAAAGCATCAGGGTTGCCGGAACATTGCTAATGACCTGGCTTAACAGAACGGATATGGCAAATTCACGTCCTGAAACTGTGCTCATGAAGAAATCATGTATCTGAGGTATCCTTCCCATGTTTCCGGTAAATATGAAAAATCCTATAAATGTTAAAAGCAGTATATAATCCGCCCTAAACAGTATCTTAAGATCCATGCCAAGGATTATCACAAACACGATGATACTCATCACATGCCACGGTATCACTCTCAATACGCTGAGTATCGCGATAAGGAACAGCGCAGCATAAACGATCACCTGTCTTTTGCTTCCGAAATGCTTGACGATATGAAAATCTCCTTTGTCAGCGATCTGTGCATCACCTTTAGGCATTATCATAACGCTTATGACAAGAAGGATCGCAGACATGAGAGTATACGGCAGCATGCATGACACAAACTGTACAAAGCTCATTGATGTCAGGCCATACAGGTACAGATTCTGAGGATTGCCGATAGGTGTTAACATGCTTCCTAAATTGGCAGCGACAGTCTGCAGCACAACAACCGGGATTATCGCCTTTTTCTTTGAACAGTTAATCAGTATCATTATCGAAAACGGCACAAATGTGATCAGCGCAACATCATTGGTGATGAGCATTGCCGAAAAAAAGCATAAAAAAACAAGAACCAGCACGAGCTGCTTAAACCCTTTGACTTTTGAGAGAAGTTTTTCCGCTATTCTTTCAAATACGGAGTTTTCCTTCAGTCCCTGAATGATTACCATCAGTGACCACAATATCCCCAGTGATCTCCAGTCTATATATGAAATATAATCCTTACCAGGATGCACAAAAAACGCCGATACTGCTGCGAGAAGCCATGCCGCACACAGTACCGGGTCAATCTTAATCTTTATCTTTTTATCCATGGAAATTAATTGCCTTCTTCCACATTTTCAAATTCAAAATCCAGTTTTGTAAGAAGCGACATATCGGCATCCTTTTCAGCCACAAGTCTCTTTGACTGATTGAGGATTGCTTCCTCGACCTTGTTACGAACCAGACGGCCGTTTCCTGCCTCGCGGGCATTTGTCGCCTGTACCAGATTAAAGAAGTCAAGCAGCGGCTCAAGTGCATCATCATCTATCATGTATCCCTTTGACTTGGCCGTTATCTTTGCGATAGCCACAAGCTCCTCGCCGGTATAATCCGGGAAATCGATGATGTTGGGGAATCTGCTCTTTAATCCCGAGTTGGATTCTAGGAAGTCTTCCATCTCCTTTGAATATCCTGCCAGTATTACTATCAGATTATCCCTGTTATCCTCTATGCACTTAACAAGTGTATCTATAGCCTCAAGTCCGAAGCTGTCGTCTTCTCCCCTGTATAAGCTGTAAGCCTCATCTATGAACAGTACGCCGCCAAGGGCTGATTTAACGACCTGATTTACAAGAGGTGCTGTATGTCCGGCATATCTTCCCACCAGATCGCCTCTTGATACCTCGACAAGCTGTCCTCCGGAGAGCACGCCGATAGCCTTTAGATATTTGCTGACTATTCTTGCAATGGTAGTCTTTCCTGTTCCGGGATTACCGGTGAATATCATATGCTTATTAAGCTCGCCGGCTTTCAGTCCCTCTTCGCGACGTCTCTTCTGCATAGCATAGTATTCCTTGAGACTGCGTATATAATCCTTGACCATATCAAGGCCGACGATGTTATCGAGTTCATGCTCGACACTGTCAACCTCTCCGCTGTAGCCAAGCTGAATAAAGCTGCTCATCGGCTGCTTGTTATTCTCTGTCACAAACTGCGGCTCGCCTTCTTCGCAGGTAAGATTGAGCGCACTTGAAGCATCATCACTCTCAAGCTTGAACTGTGCGAGTGCCTTTATCGTATCGGCATAAGCATCAAGTATTCCCTTAAGTCCTCTGTTCTTGGAAGACTGCGAGAGCATATATTCCCTGAAGCTCTCATCAACTGTGATGTCGAATGCGAGCTGCTTTTTGCATTTATCGATAAGAACGCTTTCCTGTTCTTCAGATATCTTCTTTAATGCCTCTTCATCGAGAGGCTTGGTCTCGCATACATCTCCGAGAGCATTAACAAAAGGAGCTCCCATGACTCCTGCGAGTTTTTCAAGGCCGTTTCTGCCGATAAATACAAAGTATTTTCCCCTGGCTTCAAACGAACCTACCGTCTCGCCTGCAAGAGCATTGCTCACGCTTACAAGCTGACCTTTCTGCATGATGTATCTTTCAGAGAGTCTGCATTCACCGCTTGTTACAAGATCGCTTAATCTTGTTAGCATCGATACATGGCAGTTCTCATAGTTTTCAAATACAAGGACAGATGATTTGCTCTGAAGTGCGGAATAAAGGTCCTGCAAGAAAAGCTTGTCTTCAGCCGCAGTCGGATACAGAGACAGATCCATGGTATATACCTGGCTGTTGGCAAGGATATGTCTGTTTCCCATCTCGTTTGTGATGCATTCTAGTGCGTAATGCTTTCCGCTGCACTGAGGACCCGTTATGAAAATGCTGTTTAGCGCATCATTGCTGTCTCTTTCCGAAACAAACGGACGCTTGAACGCTATCACTAATTTTTTGATAAACTCATCCTGTCCGTAAATCTTTTCCTTGAGTGTTTCCTGCATGCCGCCAAAGCTTTCAAGTGCCTTGGCATTGTCTGTTATTACATCAGAAGATGTTTCAGCGAGCGTGCTGTCACTTATCTTAAAGTCCTGTTCGATATTTGCTGTAAGATCCTTAAGAGTCTTTGTTATATCGTCTGAAGTCATCTTTAATGTTTCATCGATGCTTCTTGCAACAGGCTTGCTCCTTCCCTGTGCACCTCTCATAGCTTCAAGATTGTCGATAATGGTGCCACCGTGTTTTTTCTGACGTTTCTTTGCGGCCTCTATCTCCTCCAAGCTGTAATTAGATCTTTTTGTACCCATTGCACTCATGGCTTCGTCTATGTTGTAGTTCATAAAGCTTCTCTCTTTTCCTTACATGAAAACTATACGAATGATTATAGCATATAGCCGGCAATATCTTCAATAAAAAGACCCGGTCAAATGACCGGGTCTAAAAGTCTTAGTCAACTATTATGCTAACTCAGAGAAGTACTTGATTGTACGAACCATCTGAGATGTGTAGCTGTTCTCGTTGTCGTACCAAGAAACTACCTGTACAAGGTTGTCAGCGCCAACCATTGTCTGTGTAGCATCGAAGATTGAACCATATGTGCTTCCAACGATATCGCTTGAAACGATCTCATCCTCGTTGTAACCGAATGACTCATTTGAAGCTGCCTTCATAGCTGCGTTGATCTCTTCCTTTGTTACGCTCTTCTCAACTGTAGCAACAAGGATTGTTGTAGATCCTGTAGGTGTAGGAACACGCTGTGCAGAACCGATGAGCTTGCCGTTGAGTTCAGGGATAACAAGACCGATAGCCTTTGCAGCACCTGTTGAGTTGGGAACGATGTTAACAGCACCTGCACGTGATCTTCTGAGGTCGCCCTTTCTCTGAGGACCGTCAAGGATCATCTGGTCACCTGTGTAAGCATGGATTGTGCTCATGATACCAGACTTGATTGTTGCAAGATCGTTAAGAGCCTTAGCCATAGGAGCAAGGCAGTTTGTTGTACAAGAAGCTGCAGAGATGATTGTATCCTCAGCCTTAAGTGTTGTATGGTTTACATTGTAAACGATTGTAGGAAGATCGTTTCCTGCAGGAGCAGAGATAACAACCTTACGAGCGCCGGCATTGATGTGTGCCTGTGCCTTTTCCTTTGATGTATAGAAGCCTGAGCACTCAAGAACAACGTCTATCTTGAGCTCGCCCCAAGGACAATTGTTTGCATCGGGCTCTTTGTAAATCTTAAGTGTCTTACCATCAACTGTGATTGAATCCTCGCCAGCTGAAACTGTGTCAGCTAAAGCGTACTTACCCTGTGAAGAATCATACTTCAAAAGGTGTGCAAGCATCTTAGGGCTTGTGAGATCGTTGATAGCTACAACTTCATAACCTTCTGCACCAAACATCTGTCTGAATGCAAGACGACCGATACGGCCGAAACCATTGATTGCTACTCTTACTGCCATTTTAAAAATCCTCCATAAAATGTGAATTTGATATATTTTTTCGACAAACAAAGTTTGTCAATTTTTTATCAGCATGTCTATTCTACAATGAAAGAACTCCAAATTCAAGATGAAATTACTCAAAATTCAAAGAATGTTCACAAGTGAAAATTATGTAAACATAAGCATAAGTCCGCTCATTCTTACAGCTTATGATATGAAGCTATGCGGCCTTCGAATGTAGTGTAGTACTCAAACCCGGCGGCTTTTAATGCATCATATGCCCTGTCAAAATCTGCTCCTTCATATCCTGCGGAGTGCGCATCGCTACCGACTGTGATGATCTCTCCTCCGAGCTGTTTGTATCTTTTTAATATATCAGTATTAGGATGAACATCCTTAAGATAATACTTTCTTATTCCGGCAGTATTGACCTCGATACCCCTTCCGTTATCTATGACAGTCTCAAGTATCTTGTCGATCAGATCCTTATATTTTTCATAGCTATAGTTTTTATCTGCCTCGGGAGCATACCTTATCGCATAGTCAAGATGTCCCACTACATCATAGTTGTTAAAGAGCTTTACGTTATCAAGGATGCACTTGAAGTATTCCCTCATCGCCTCCTCTTCGCTCCTTCCCTCAAAGTACTGCGGGTAGTAGGGATCGAGTCCGTTTACGATATGACATGAAAAGATGATGAAATCAAATTCATAGCTCTTTGCATAGACTGCATTCTTTCTGAACGCTTCGGTCTGCATGCCAAGCTCCACTCCGAATCCTATCTTTATCCTGTCAGCATATTTCTCTCTGAGTCCCAGAAGTTCATAAAGATATGAATCAGTGTTAAGATCAAACATTCCCTCTCTTGTACGTTCATCGTAGGGAAAATCTATATCATTGTGCTCGGTAAAACATATCTGTGTGAGTCCTCTTTCTATCGCTGACTTTACTATATCCTCCATTGGAGATTTGCCGTCGCCGCTGTGTGTGCTGTGTAAATGAAAATCTGCTGTTATAGCCATAATGTATTCCTTTCCTGATCAAACATCGCCTTATTATATCACATTAAAGGACCGCCCCCAAACGTAAAGTTCAAAGGCGGTCCTTGTATCTCATATTCTAACCTCTCGGATGAGCTTTCTGATAAACCTCTCTGAGATGGTTGTGGTTCATGTTTGCATATATCTGTGTTGTGGAGATATCGCTGTGACCGAGCATCTCCTGTACACTCTTAAGATCGGCACCGTTCTCAACCAGATGAGCCGCAAAGCTGTGTCTTAATGTATGCGGTGTTATATCTGTTGTGATGCCTGCTTTTCTGCTGTAGTACTTTATAAGTTTCCAGAATCCCTGTCTGCTCATCGGAACACCGGAACAGTTAACGAAAAGCTCGTCTGACTTGTTGTTCATTACAAGAGCTTCCCTGCTGTGCTCAAGATAATTGATCAGCGCATTCCTTGCCTTTAATCCGAAAGGAATTATCCTTTCCTTGCCTCCGTGATTGCAGACTATATAGTTCATCTGAAGATTAAGATCCTCGCTTCTTAACGTGATCAGCTCAGAAACCCTTATGCCTGTTGCATAAAGCAGTTCAAGCATTGCCTTGTCTCTTATCTCCTTGGGTGTATCGCCGTTTGGCTGTTCAAGAAGAGTGTTGACCTCGTTCATAGTCATGATCTCGGGAGCCTTCTTCTCGATCTTGGGTGATTTCAAAACCGAGCTGATATCTTCCTTGACCATTCCCTCGTATGCCATGAAATGAAAGAGTGCTTTGATCGAAGCAACGTTTCTTGATATTGTTGCCGGTTTGAAATCCTCTGTCTTCATGTAATCCATATATGCAGACAGATCATCCTTTGTGATCTCAGCCGCTGACTTCACATTTCTCTTTTCCAAAAATGCGACAAACTTTTTCAGGTCCCTTTGATAAGACAATTCCGTGTTGGATGATGTCTTTTTCACGTTATGTAAATATGAAATAAAAGCATCTATTTCTTTTTGCATTCTGTGTATTTTCTCCCACTAAAACCCTGTTTTTTGTGTCGGTAAAACCTATTATAATCAATTAATTATGTAAAATCAATGCCCTTTTTTGCGCGAAAATTCAGTGTTTTTCAGGTTTACACAAAATGTTGCAAAGCTAAATTGTGACTCGCACTACATGTTGTGAAATTAACATAAAAAATTTTTTTTAAAAACTTAAAATAATTAACATAAATTTGTTTTTTTCGTTTTTTATGTCGATAATTTATGGTTAATTTGCTCAAAAAAAGATGCCGGCATTTACCGACATCCTTGATCATCATTTTATCTCATTGGCATATGTCATGATCGCTGCGATCGTTTTGGAATCTTCGATCTTTCCCTGCTTTATCATCGCGATCAGTTCATCCAGACTATAGGCCTCCACATCCACAAATTCATCGTCATCCAGATGCTGTTTATCCTTTGTAAGATCACTGGCCTTGTAAATATGTATCTTTTCGTTTGAAAACGCAACAGTCGTATACAGTGAAAGAAGCTTTTCGATATGTCCCGCTTCATAGCCTGTTTCTTCCTTAAGCTCTCTTGCTGCTGCCAGGGCGGGATCCTCGTTTGGATTTAACCCTCCCGCAGGGATCTCTAACGTATCCCTTTCTATTGAGTTACGATACTGTCTGACCATCAGTATCCTGCCGTCATCCAGTAAAGCAAGCGCTGCGGCAGCACCTTTATGCTCGATATGATCCCACATACCGACATGGCCGTTGGGAATGAGCATCTCATCCCTGTAATAGTCTATTATCGTACCCTTGCTCACAAGAGTCCTGTTTAAACGCTTGTATTCACTCATAGCTTTTCCTATGCTTCAAGAAGCTTCTCAACGCTCGCAAGCTTTACACAGAGCACAAATACCTCAAGAGCCTGAGCAAGCTCGCTTATCGGAGGGAATGTGGGTGCTATACGGATGTTGCTGTCGTTAGGATCCTTCTTGTAAGGATATGTCGCACCTGCTCCCGTAAGTGTCACTCCTGCCTCCTTGCACATGCTCACTATCTTGGCTGCGCATCCGTCAAGAGAATTGAATGATACGAAATATCCCCCGTGAGGATTGGTCCATGTACCGATCTTAGCTTCACTTAATTCCTTTTCAAGAGTGCTAAGTACCAGATCAAACTTGGGACGTACAATTTCTGCATGCTTCTTCATATGATTCTTCATGCCGTCAAGATTCTTAAAGTATCTCACATGACGAAGCTGGTTAAGCTTATCATGACCGATAGTCTGAATCGTTATGATCTTTCTTATGAAATCAAGGTTCGTCTTAGATGATGCGATAGCTGCAACACCTGAGCCCGGGAATGTAACCTTTGATGTAGAGCAGAATTCGTATACCATATCAGGATTACCTGCCTTTTCGCATTCTCCGAGTATCTCAAGCAGTTCCTCCTCCACACCGTTATAAAGATGATGGATGATATATGCGTTATCCCAGTATATACGGAAATCTTCAGCCGCAGGCTTAAGATTTGCAAATCTTCTTACAGTCTCATCCGAATATGTAACACCTGAAGGGTTGGCATACTTCGGAACACACCATATTCCCTTGACCGCAGGATCGCTGTTTACATACTTTTCAACAAGATCCATATCGGGGCCGTTTTCGGTCATCGGTATGTTTATCATCTCGATACCGAACTGCTCTGTTATCGCAAAATGTCTGTCATATCCAGGTACAGGGCATAAGAACTTTACCTTGTCAAGCTTGCACCAGGGTGTTGAACCGCAGACACCGTGGATCATTGAACGTGCTACGGTATCATACATTATATTAAGAGATGAATTACCAAAGATTATCACATTGTCAGGGCTTACTCCCATCATGTCTCCCATGAGCCTTCTTGCTTCGGTTATACCGATGAGCTCGCCGTAGTTTCTGCAGTCAACTCCTGCTTCTGAATGAAACTCACTCTTAGGATTGAGTGTGTTAAAGAAGTCTGCCTCCATATCAAGCTGCTCGGCACTGGGAAGACCTCTGGCCATATTCAGCTTAAGTCCCTTGCCTTTTGCATCCTCATATGCTGCTGACAGTTCAGCCTTAAGGGCTGAAAGCTCCTCCTTGGACATACTCTTGTATGCTTTCATAATCAATCTCCTCTATCTCAAATCTCGAACTGTATAATTGTATACAATTATTCAACTTATGATATTATACATAACATTTAGTCCCTAGACAAGTATTTATTTAGGTACAATCTATATTGTCCCTTGTTATGTTGTTAGCCCATTTATGACTGTAGAAATGCTTGAATACCCATGGCCACTTAACAAACTCATCCGTGCAAAGCAGGAAATATACTACCTTTACCGGAAGCTTAAATACGAATGCGGCTAGAAGGCCGAGTGGTACCGCATAGCACCACATATCTATCGTATCGCACTTGAATCCGAACTTGCTGTCTCCTCCTGCCCTGAATACGCCTGCGATGAGACAGGTATTTACCGATGTTCCCGTTATGTAATATGTATTGATGAGCAGCATGAATCTCAAGTAGTCTAGCGCTGTAGGAGTGATCGATGCCTTATGCAGTGCAAACGGCATGATGGCTAAAACGATGAGTCCGCCGAATATTCCCGTTACGACCGCAAGTCTTAAAAGGATATGACCCGTTCGTATGCCTTCCTCCCTGTCTCCTTCTCCGAGTATCTGTCCGACTATGATTCCCGATGCCGCACCTATGCCGTAACACATTACACATCCCAAGTTTCTGACAACATTCACGATAGAGTAAGCTGCTACCGCATCCGTTCCCATATGACCGATGATGACAGAATACATTGAGAATGCGAGCGACCATACAAGATCGTTTCCTATTGCAGGAAGCGCCATCGTCATGAAGTCCTTCTGCAACAGTTCATGCTTTTCAAACATTGTCTTGAATGTGAGCTTAACACCCGGTCCTCTCATGGAAACGAATACACATCCCATGAGCTGTATAAATCTGCTTATAGTCGTAGCTATCGCAACACCCACAACTCCGAGCTTCGGTGCTCCGAAGAGTCCGAAGATGAATACAGCGTTAAGACAGACATTGCACACAAGAGCTATTGCCTCCAGTACCGTGCTTGTCGAAACTTTTCCTATACATCTGAGTATAGACATATATACAGCACTGATAGCCCAGAAAAGAAGTCCGGGTGCGATAAAGAACAGATATCTCTTTCCTATATCGATAAGCTCCGGATCAGATGTGTAGATATACATCAGATACTTGGGTATTGTCATGCATGCGATTGCACCTATAGCAGCAACGCTTAAAGCGAATTTCAAACCGATACCCTCGATCTTTTCTATGGTATCAAGATCTCCCTTGCCGTAGTACTGGGCAGCAAGCATCGCGATCCCCGTACCTATTCCGTAAAGGAACATGAAAAGTATGCCGACCATGCTGTTTGCAAGCGATACGGCACTAATGGCACTCTGTCCGACCGTATTGAGCATTAGAACGTCGACGCTGTTTACGGCGGCGTCAATGATATTCTGAAATATGATGGGCAGTGCAACTACCCATATTTTTTTATAAGTCTCCTTATTCTTTATAAACATTTTCTCTCCCCTAAATTAAAAATGAGCCGTGGGGCTCATTTTTAAAGATTCAATCCCTTTGCTTCGTCACAGCCGAGCATTACGTTCATACACTGGATCGCCGCTCCGCTGGCCCCCTTGCCGAGATTATCAAATCTTGTTGTCAGCAATATCCTGTCTTCATTGCCGGTAACAAACAGCTGAAGTCCGTCCCAGCCGGAAAGGTTGTTTGCGCCGATAAATCCGTTTGTATCCGTTTCAGCGCCAAACGGCATAACCTTTATGAAGCGCTGTCCCTTAAAGTATTCGCTCATGTATTCGTGAACACTCTCAGGAGTATGCTTACCGTTTAACATATCTGCATAAAACGGAAGGCTGACAAACATTCCACTGTAATAATCCGCAATTATGGGTGAGAACAAAGGTGTTCTTTTAAGTCCCGAAATCTTCTGCATCTCTTTAAGATGCTTATGCTGTTGTGAAAGTGCATATTCACGAGGTGAATCAAATTCTACATCTCTGTTTTCATCCTCATAGACCGCAATGGTCTTTTTTCCTGCTCCAGAATAGCCGCTTACTGCAAATGCGCTCACCGGATAATCCTCTGGTACGATGCCACCCTTGACAAGCGGGTATGCAATGGTTATGAATCCTGTTGCATAGCATCCGGGAACTGCTATCCTCTTTCCTGTTTTTATCGCTTCTCTGTGCTCATCAGAAAGCTCAGGATAACCGTATGCCCATCCGGGTTCAGTCCTGTGTGCAGTAGAAGCATCAATTATTCTTACATCAGGATTTGACACAAGGCTAACGGATTCCTTAGAAGCTGCATCAGGCAGACATAAAAATGTAATGTCTGATGAATTGATAAGACGAGCCCTCTCTGTGGGATCCTTTCTGAGTTCAGGATCTATTTTGATTATCTCAATATCATCTCTTTTTTCGAATCTTTCATATATACGAAGTCCGGTAGTTCCCTCACTACCGTCTATAAATACTTTCGTCATTACACGCATTACTCCTCATTCATCTTTAGCAGTTTTGCCGCCTGATCAGCTGCTATGCAGGCATCAATGATCTCCTGGATGTCTCCGTCCATGACCTTGTCAAGCTTGTAAAGCGTAAGGTTTATCCTGTGGTCAGTAACTCTTCCCTGCGGAAAATTGTAGGTTCTTATCTTTTCAGATCTGTCACCAGTACCGACCTGGCTTCTTCTTAAGTCTGCCTCGGCATCATGGGCCTTCTGCTGCTCCATGTCGTAAAGCTTTGCTCTTAAGAGAGCAAATGCCTTTGCCTTGTTCTGTATCTGGCTCTTTTCTGTCTGTGAATATATGACTATTCCTGTAGGTATATGAGTAAGTCTGACAGCGGAGTCGGTAGTATTTACACACTGTCCGCCGCAGCCTGAAGCTCTCATTACATCAATACGGATATCCTTGTCATCTATTACTACATCAACTTCTTCAGCCTCAGGCAGTACCGCAACGCTTATGGTTGATGTATGTATACGACCGCCTGATTCGGTCTCAGGAACTCTCTGAACACGATGTACACCTGATTCGTACTTCATGACTGAGTAGGCACCCTGACCTGTTATCATGAACGTTACGGATTTCATTCCGCCGATGCCGATCTCTTCCATTTCCATAGTCTCGACCTTCCAGCGTTTGCTCTCCGCATAATGGATATACATACGGTAGATCTCAGCAGCAAACAGCGCAGCCTCATCTCCGCCTGCGCCGGCACGTATCTCAACGATAACGTTCTTGTCATCATTGGGGTCCTTTGGAAGAAGAAGTATCTTCATGGTATCCTCAAGCTGTGCGATACGCTTCTTTGACGATGCAAGCTCGTCTTTGAGCATCTCACGCATATCCTCATCGGATTCGCTTTCCAAAAGCTCCAAAGAATCCTCTATGGTCTGATTGCATTCCTTATATTCCTTGTATGCATTCACCAGGGGAGTCAGGTCACTCTGTTCCTTCATAAGAGAAGCAAATCTCTTCTGATCGTTGGCAACACCCGGCTCGCTCAGTTCATTCATTATCTCTTCGTATCTGTGAAGCAGATCCTCAAGTCTGTCAAACATTCTATATCCTTCCCCACACTACCCTGTCAAGGTGTGCGTAATCCTGTACGACTGTTACATCCTTAAAGCCGGCTTTTTCCATTAGCCCGACAACATCGGCTGCCTGGTCGTATCCTATCTCAAAGAAAAGCATTCCGCCCGGATTCAGATAGTCCGGACTTTTCTCTATTATCTTTCTGTAAAAATACAGACCGTCCTCTTTACCGTCAAGTGCAAGGATCGGTTCGTAGTCCCTTACTTCCTCCATGAGAGTCGGGATGACATCACTTCTTATATACGGCGGGTTGGATACGATTATATCAAACCTGCCTCTGACATCATTGAACAGATTGCTCTGTATGAATTCTATCTTGTCCTCATCAAGATGCTTCTTTCCCATTCCTCCCGTCTTAAACAGAAGATCGAAAGTATCATCAAGTATGAGCCTGCCGGCATTATCCTTTGCAACATCCAAAGCTTCCTCGGAAATATCGACACCGACGCCTTCACAGTCATTTGAATAGTACAGAAGGCTTAAGAGAATGCAGCCTGATCCCGTACACATATCAAGTATCCTGCTCTTATCATTAAGCTGTCGCATTACCTCTTCGACAAGGATCTCTGTATCCATCCTTGGGATCAGCACGTTCTGATTGACCGTAAATGTGAGTCCCATGAACTCCTGCTTGCCGGTTATGTACTGCACGGGATAATGTCCCATACGCTTATTCACGGCATTCATGAATATTTCCGTTTCACGGCGCGATATGACCTTGTCGCCCTGAATGAAGAGTTCCTCCCTGTCAACACCGCACAGATCCTCCAAAAGGATCCTTATATCACAGTCGGCATTTTCTATGCCTTCTGCCTCGAGTTGTTCAACACCGTATTCGTATGCTTCCCTTCTCGTCATCTGCAAACCTCACGTTTTAAAGATCAGTCAAACTTTTCCTCTAAAAAGCCCTTCCAGTCAAATACACCTTCCACAGACTTTATCGCAACCTCGATCATGTCATCATCCGGTTCCTTGGTCGTGATAAACTGCAGTGCAAGTCCCGGTGCGGAAAGAAGGTTTACTATTACGTTGTCGCACCTTCCCGCAAGCTTTATGACTTCATAGCTTATACCTGCAATAACAGGTATGAGGAGAAGTCTGAAGACTATCCTGAGTGCAGGATTATCGACTTTTATAAACATGAACAGTATGATACTTATCACCATTACAAAGAGCAAGAAGCTCGTTCCACATCTCTTGTGAAGTCTTGATGCCTTCTTTACGTTTGCAACAGTAAGCTCATGTCCGTGTTCTATACAGTTTATGCACTTATGCTCCGCTCCGTGATACATGAACAGTCTTCTTATATCCTTTAATAGCGATATCGCAAGAAGATATAAAAGAAAGATCACGAGTCTTATCAGACCTTCAACAAGAGCAAGCAGTGATGAATTCATTATGTATCTCTCAAGTATCGATGAGAGGTAGTAAGGCAAAAATATGAAAAGACCGAGTGCGAGGATCACGGAAAGCACAACGGTAAAACCTGATGTTACCTTCTCTGCCTTTTCCCCGAATACCTTTTTCATAAATCTGTCAAATCCCGTTTCCGGCTCATCAGTCATACCGTACAGATCCGCTGAATGATTGATGGATCTCATTCCGAGTATGAACGAATCTATAAAGTTGAACACACCTCTGATAAACGGAACCTTTGTCAGCACGCTTCCGTGCATGACTCCGTGATACTCCGTTATCTCAAGATCTATTTCTCCGTTCTGTTTGCGTACTGCTATGGCATAGGCTTCCTTGTTCTTCATCATTACGCCTTCAAGCACTGCCTGACCGCCTATACCTGAGTTGCATAGCTTTTTCTTCATGAACTGCTCTTCCTTACATTACTTTTCTATAAAATAAGGTTGAGATTAGTAATAAACCTCAACCTTAGATAGTCATTGTAGCAAACTGTATAAAACTACTTAACGCCGTACTTCTTATTGAACTTATCAATACGTCCGTCAGTTCTTGCACCCTTCTGCTGTCCTGTATAGAATGAATGGCACTTTGAACATACTTCAACGTGTATCTCCGGCTTTGTAGAACCTGTTACAAATGTATTACCGCAGTTGCAGGTTACTGTTGCCTGATAATACTCAGGATGTATTCCTTCTCTCATTGTTTCACCTCTCTATGTCAATATAATGTATCGTTCTCATCCGTACTGTTTTACAAACAGCGTTGTTATTATATCACAGCAAACATACTAAGGCAATACCCAATTTACAATATGCGCATCTTTTTCATCATCTGGCAGAATTCGCGGTTATTCTTGGTATGAGCATACAGATCGATGACTCTGTCTACCGCTTCATCAGCCTTCATTGAATTGAACCCTCTTCTCATCACGCCAACTGTCTCGATCTCTTCATCTGTAAGAAGAAGATCCTCTCTTCTGGTGCCTGACTTGGGTATATCGATGGCAGGGAATACTCTCTTTTCGGAAAGCTTTCTGTCCAGTACAAGTTCCATGTTTCCTGTTCCCTTGAATTCCTCATAGACCACATCATCCATCTTTGAACCAGTATCGACTAAAGCTGTTGCAAGGATCGTCAGGCTTCCTCCTTCACGCATGTTTCTTGCTGCACCGAAGAATCTCTTGGGCATATGAAGCGCTGCAGGATCAAGACCGCCGGAAAGCGTTCTTCCGCTTGGCGGAACCGTCATGTTGTAGGCACGTGTAAGTCTTGTTATGGAATCAAGTAGGATCATTACGTCTTCCTTCTGTTCAACGAGACGCTTTGCTCTTTCTATTACCATCTCCGCAACACGCTTATGATGTTCCGGAAGTTCGTCAAATGTTGAATAGATGACTTCGACGTTATCTCCTCTTATAGCTTCTTTTATATCAGTAACTTCCTCAGGTCTTTCATCTATTAAAAGGATGATCATATGTATCTCCGGATTGTTCTTTAAAACAGACTTTGCTACTTCCTTAAGAAGCGTTGTCTTTCCGGCCTTGGGAGGTGATACGATCATTCCTCTCTGTCCCTTGCCGACAGGGCTTATCATATCCATTATGCGCATTGCTACCGGAGAACCGGGTGCTTCGAGTGCAAGCTTGCTGTCAGGAAAGATGGGAGTCATGTCTTCAAAGTTTGTTCGCTTTGCAGCCACCTCGGGTGGAAGTCCGTTTATGCTCTTTACATAAAGAAGAGCAGAAAACTTCTCAGTCGCAGATTTGACACGGGTATTTCCGGTAACGATGTCACCGGTCTTCATTGAAAATCTTCTTATCTGGCTGGGAGCAACGTAAACATCATTCTCACCTGGAAGATAATTCTCTGAACGTATGAAACCGAAACCGTCAGGCATGATCTCAAGTATTCCTCTTGCGGTAACACCGCTGTCAAGATCATTTATGACAGCATCCTTGTTATCTGAAGGCTTATTCTCCGTTTTATTTTCAACAGGCTTGTTCTCTGCAACAGGTTTATTCTCAGGCTCTTTTTTAGTCTCGCTAGCTGCTGCGGCAAGCTTTTCCTTTTCATCAAGCTCGACCATGGCATTAATGACATCTTCCTTTTTCATGCTCGAAGTGCCCTTAATACCTCTGCTTTTTGCGATAGCCTTAAGATCGACAAGCGCAAGTGTCTCATATTTTTCTCTCATATAAATTTACCTCTAATCGGAAATCACACAACGAATGTTGTAATGAATGTCTGAAATGACTTATCTCTTATTAATATAAACCTTTTATTACAAAAATCAACCAGTTTAATAATAAATTAAGAAAGACAAAGAGGAAGCTTACAATAAGCCTCCTCTTTAAATCTGATTTTAACCCTCGATAAGATCGTCGATATTGCTGGCATCCGCAACCGATGCTCTGCACGAAATGACCTCTGCGGGGAAAGGTTTTTTGTCTACTATGTGATTGTACATCATAACGATTGGATCGTGACCCTGTCCGAATGAATCCTGGCTTATTATCGTTCCGATAGATCCGTTCTTTATATACGGGAACAGTGCAGGATTAAGGTCAAATCCGATTATCATCGTCTTGCCTGAGCGTTTAGCATCAACTACAGCTCTTGCCGCATCTTCGGGGAAGCCGTTTGTCAAGAACAGTATCTGAACATCGCTGTCTTTTTCAAGCCATGCCTTTGTCTTTTTGTAAACATCCTCACCGTCATCTTCGACTACCACTTCACCGGATATCTTTATTCCCTTGTACTTTGATATCTTATCTATGAATCCCTGTTTCCTCTCGACATTTCCTATAACTGTAGGATCACCCATTAGAATGCCGACCTGTCCGTTCTTGCCGATAAGATCTGCTGCAGCCTTGGCAGCCATCTCGCCCTGTGATACCGAATCGGATTTAAGGCATGCAAGTCGTAAAGAAGGATTTGCGCAGTCACAGTTAAAGGTCATCAGCTTTACGCCCTTGGCTTTTGCCTGTTCGAGCACAGAATCGAGGCCTCCCAAAAATCCGGGATATATGATCGCATCATAACCGTCTGCAATAAGGCTTCTTATATTTCCTCTTACCATCTCATCGAAATCAGTATCGCCTGCGATCAGAGGTACAAACTTTACTTTCGCATTGAGCTCGGCAAGTTCCTTTAATGCGTAGTTGGCTCCGCGCTTGACACCGTACCAGAAATCGTTGTCAAACATACTGAGCATCGCTATCTTGATCTCCTTGTTTGACTTGTTCCTTGTAGGAAGGACACCGGTATCGAATCTTCTTAAAAGTCTCTGTATGCCTGCGAGCATTCCGTCAAGAGCAACAGTGTTATCACCAAGCTGCATAGCTTCAGCCGATACCTCCTGGGAGATGCTTGCTATCTCGCCTGTCATCTCATTGATGTCATGAGCTGCTTCATAGAGCTGAGTAGCAAGGCTCTTTGACTGTTCTGAATTGCCTTCCATAACAGTGAACATGTCAGTTATCTTGCCGACCCTGTTCTGTGTCTCGATGGAGTTTGCATTTATTGTCGTAAATGACTTTGTCACCTCGCCGAATGTCGACTTGGAGTTATTGTATGTATCCGTACATTTGGCAATGCTCTCGGTAACACCCGAACTGCTCTGCATTATATCGGTCAGTATCGCATTGATCCTGTCCATGCCTTCTCTTGTCTGTTCAGACATATCCGTCATCTCATCGGCAACAACGGCAAATCCTTTTCCTGCCTGTCCTGCTCTTGCCGCTTCTATGGATGCGTTGAATGATAAAAGCTTTAACTGATTGCTTATGCCGACAATGAAATCACCGACCTCATATACCTTCTGGATCTGATCATTGAACCTGCTCAGTGTTGAATTTATATCGTTAAGATCTTTTGAGACAGCATCCATCTCGGTTGCATAGCCTTCAAGATTTGACATGCCGTCCGTAGATATCTTTGCCGTATCCTTAAGCATCTCTCCGATCTGCTTCATGGATTCGCCGATCTCTTCGATCTGCGCGGAGTTTGACTCAATGACAGCCATGTTGTCCTGAACCATCTCAAGCTGCTTTGAGGTACGCTCCTCAACCCTTAATGTATTCTTTGCTATCTTCTTGCTGCCTACCTGATTAGCTTCCATATTTGATGAAAGCTTGTCGATAGCATCGGATAGCACTACGGTATTCTGCTTGGTAGCTTCTATGAAAGTCAGCAGATTTGATTTGATCAGGTTAAGTCCCGAAGAAACTATATCATAATTGCTCTTATTCCCGCTTACCGGTATGTCATCGATGTTGAGCCTTCCTTTTACCAGCTGCTGCGCATTATCCACCATGACACTCTGGTTTTTCTTGCTTTTTAAATATAGCACGATTCCGCAGGCGATGATTATCAGTTCTACTACGGCTATCACGATCCAAAATACGGTCATATTGAATCCTCCAAATATTATTAATCGAATTTTCTGACTAATCAGTTATTGATCGATATTCTTACTGAATATATACAAATTATACCACCTATTATCATTATCTGTCATTATTTTTTATCTTCTCCAAATTTTCAATTATAAACAAATAAAGCCGGATATCTTTTATTGATATCCGGCTTTTGGTCAATTTAATATCTGTTTAATTAGCCGAGCTGAGCTGCAACCTCTGCTGCGAAGTCCTCGTTCTTCTTTTCAAGACCTTCACCTGTCTCGAAACGAACAAAGCCTGTGATCTTAAGATCTGCTGCAACGCTCTTAAGGTAAGCTGCAACTGTCTGCTTGCCGTCTTCAGCCTTAACATAAACCTGATCAAGAAGGCTGATCTCCTTAACCTGCTTAGAGATACGTCCGTCTACAAGACCGCTGAAGATCTTATTATCGACATAGCTGTCCTTACCTTCCATGGCAATACCAGCCAATACACTTTTAGCATCTTCAGAAAGGAAGTTGAAAAGATACTTATCATTCTTCTTTTCTTCATACATAGCCAAGTCTTTTTCATCAAACTTATTGTCAGTAATCGCCTTATCAAATATATCATTAAGGATAGGCTTGGGAAGTGAAGCAGGATCATTAAGAGCGCTGTCTATTGTGATCTCCTTAAGCTTAGCCATCTCATCTGCTGAGATATCATCTCTGCTTACATACTGGGGATTCATAGCAGCTACCTGCATTGCAATGTTCTTTAAAGCCTCAACAACTGCATCGCTCTTAGAACCCTCTGCACCAAGGATAACACCGATTCTTCCGCCGCCGTGAATGTAATCTATAACTATAGGAGCTTCTATCTTCTTGAATCTTCTGATGCTTAACTTCTCACCGATAGTTGCGATCTTCTCAACAAGAGCATCGTTTACTGTCTTTGAAGCATCATCCTTCCATGTCTCAGCCATGAATGCATCATCAACATCTGCTGAAGCACTGTCAAGAGCCTGCTTAGCTACTGTCTCAACAAATGCCTGGAAAGTCTCGTTCTTTGCAACGAAGTCTGTCTCTGAGTTAACTTCAACTACAGCTGCCTTGCCATCAGCAACAGCTGTACGGCAGATACCTTCTGCTGCAATACGGCTTGCTTTCTTTACTGCTTTGGCTGCACCGCTCTTTTTAAGGAACTCAAGAGCCTCATCCATATTTCCATCGCACTCTGAGAGTGCCTTCTTACAATCCATCATGCCTGCGCCTGACATTTCACGCAGTTCTTTAACCATTGCTGCTGTTATTGCCATTGTAATATCCTCCTGTTTAACGAATTATTCTGCGTCTGCTACTTCTTCGATATCTGTTGCTTCAGCTGCATCAGCTGCTGCTTCTTCCTCTGTGTAAACAGACTCACCCTGGTTTGCTTCGATTACAGCATCAGCCATCTTAGCTACGATAAGCTTTACGGCTCTGATAGCATCATCGTTACCGGGGATGATGTAGTCAAGTTCTTCAGGATCACAGTTTGTATCTGCGATACCGATGAGTGTGATACCGAGTGCTTTTGCTTCCTTAACGCAGATTGCTTCCTTCTTGGGATCTACAACAAAGATAGCATCGGGAACTCTTGTCATGTCCTTGATACCGCCAAGGTTCTTCTCAAGCTTCTCCCACTCTTTCTTTATCTGGATAACTTCCTTCTTGGGAAGTACATCGAATGTTCCGTCTTCGCTCATCTGCTCGATCTTCTTGAGTCTTGCGATACGTGACTCGATTGTCTTGAAGTTTGTGAGCATACCGCCAAGCCATCTCTCATTTACATAGTACATACCGCAACGCTCTGCCTCAGACTTAACTGCATCCTGAGCCTGCTTCTTTGTACCTACGAAAAGGATTGTGCCTCCTTGATCAGCAATATCAAATACTGCCTTGTATGCATCGTCTACAAGACCTACTGTCTTCTGAAGATCGATGATGTGTACACCGTTACGCTCTGTAAAGATGTAGGGAGCCATCTTGGGGTTCCATCTGCGAGGGTGATGACCGAAGTGAACACCTGCTTCGAGTAACTGTCTCATTGAAATAACGCTCATTTTTAATTCCTCCGTTTTGGTTAATCTTTGCACAGCCTTCTGATCCGAGCCGATCCTAAACACACCTGAAAGCTTCAGGACCCGTGTTTATCAAAGACTATGCGCATTTTTTACAGCTTTATGATTGTAGCACAGACCATTCGATAAAAACAATACCCTGCAGCGAAAATATATTAAAAATATACATATTTCTTTTGCAAAATGGCAGTTTCTTTATTGAAATTATCTGACAAAACATATATAATTTAGTTATATTTTGATGCAAAGGAGTTATTTTTTTATGTTTGATCGAATATTTGCCAATTATCTGGCAGAATGCGGTAAGCTGAGCGAGCAGAATCTGAAAGACATTTTTGCCATCCAGGACAGCAAGCGCGTTCGTCTTGGCGTAATCGCTGTATCCGAAAAACTGATGTCAATCGAACAGGTTGAAGAAGTAAATCAGCTGCAGGCTGTACTTGACAAGCGCTTTGGCGATATTGCCATTGAGAAAGGTTATCTCAACAGCGAGCAGGTAAGCAGACTTCTGGTCCTTCAGGGTAACTCCTATCTTGCATTTATACAGTCAGTTGTTGACAGCGGATTCCTTTCAATGGATGATCTTGAAAGCATGTTGGTCCGCTACCAGGAAGAGAACAACTTCACTCTTTCCAATATGGAAGATTTAAAGAGCTGTGATATCAACCGTATCATTCCCATCTTCTTATACGCCCATTCGGAAATGCTTAGAGAATTAGCATCTGTAACCATTCGTACTCTGGTCCGTCTGGTTGATTTCCATACATTTATAAAGAAGCCTCAGATCATAAAGGAATATCCATACAATGTGTTATGCGCCCAGGAGATCGGAGGCGATCACAGATTCCTTACTGCTTTCTCAGGTGATGTTTCAAAGAATCTTGTCGATATAGCGATATCTTTTGCCGGAGCCGAGAATATCTCATGTGATGAAGATACGGTAGATGCTCTGTGTGAATTTGTTAACTGCGTAAACGGTCTATTTGCTTCAGATATGAGCAATCGAGATGTAGATATAGACATGAGCGCTCCGATTGGCAAATGTGAAGAAGGCGTTCTCAAAGCAGACAGTATATTGTGTATTCCGATGATCGTATGCGGAAAACCCATTGATCTTCTGCTCATATTAGACCAGGATTATGCATTATAAGGGGGGACTGAACAATGGCTAAGATTATAATTGTAGACGATTCAAGAATACTGAGAAAGATACTGAATGCAACGCTTACTGAAGCCGGTCATGAGATTGTCGGAGAAGCAGGTAACGGTGAAGAAGTTTTAAAGCTTCTTGAAGGATGTGTTCCGGATCTTATCACACTCGATATAACCATGCCTGTAATGGATGGTCTTACAGCATTAAAGCTCATAAAGGAAAAATATCCGTCTATCAAGGTAGTAATGGTCAGCGCAGCCGGTCAGAAGAACAAGGTCATGGAAGCCTTAAAGGCAGGAGCAAGCGATTTCTTGCAGAAGCCTTTCGAACCGGAAGATGTCAAGCGTGTAGTATACAAACTTGTTTAGGTATTAAACCCGTAAGAAATATCTTACGGGTTTTCTTTTTATATGATCCATTAATGCTTTTGGCTAATATAGGAACAATAAAAAAGACTGATGTATTCATCAGTCTTTTTATTGATCAAGTTTATTTACTTTGTAGAACTTACAAGGTTCTTGGCGATCTCTTCATCCGAGTCATCTGAGTTAAACACATGCTTTCCTGTTGTGATCTTTCTGTCATATCCCTGGCTTATCAGATATTTATCAAACGAAGCCGCATCATCGATTATACCTATCTGCTCAAGTTTTCTTGAAACCGTATCGGATCCGTCTCCGGAATTTACCTCGATGTAAACTGTATCACCGCTTGCAGGCTTAACTTCCTTTGTCGGTTCGGGCGTAGGCTCGGGAGTTGGTTCAGGAGTTGGCTCTGGTGTCGGTTCAGGAGTTACTTCAGGTGTCGGTTCAGGTGTCGGTTCTTCCTTGACCTCAACCTCAGGCTTTGCTTCATCCTTATCTTCTGTCACAGCCTCCGTGACGGTATTTTCAGGTTCTTTCTTTTCAATGACTTCAACAGTGGGCTTTACCTTTTCTTCTTTCTTTGCACTGCCCACATCAGCGACAGTTGTGGAAGCCTCAACCATTCCGAGCTCTTTTGCTCTTTGCTTTATCATTTCATCGGTCATGGTCCCTTTCTTATCGCTTGCTCCCGATATGATGAACACGGCAGCCGTTACCAGTATTCCGATTCCTATTCCTCTCAGATAGCTTTTAAGATTCATGATTTATATACCTTCGAACAGATCTATTACAAGTTTTACTTCGCCTATACCGAGTCCGAGTTCCTTGGCGATGGCCATGTTTGACTTTCCTGCCTTGTGCAGCTCGAGTATACGGTCATTGCTGTTGGCCGTATTGTTGTCAGAGGCAAACATAAGATCAACATTACCGTCGGAAACAGGAGTCTTTTCCTGCTTTTCGGTCTTTGCCTTGGTCTTTTTCTTGCTTACAGGCTTGATATCCTGTCCGACTTCTATGACTTCAAGATCGACCTTTTGTGCGGGAAGCTCTTCAAATATAGCCTGTGAATCAGCCTCTTTTACTTCGTCTTCTTTCTTCTCTTCAGCTTTCGGAGCATTGTCGGTATATCCAAATACCTTGTCCTGCTGATGAGAGCTCTTTGTCGGGCTCACATAACCGAAGCCTTTTTCATACTTGTTTTCAGAAGCTGGTTCACTTGTTGTATTCTTTGCAGGTGCAGGTTCAGCAACAGACTCTGCGGCAACCTTTGCTGATTTTGTCAGCTGGTTGAGCTCTGCAGCCGTATTCTTTACCTGTGTATGCTTGTTATTTAACATGTCATACAAAAACATGACTTCATCATGATTCTTGTGTATCTGATCAAGAACTGTATTGGAATATTCATCGACCGCACTCATCTTTTCATTTGTTATACGGTCCATTGCCCTCTCCATCCTGTCTCTGTTTTCACTGACAGCTTCCTGGGCAGCCTCGTCGATACGAAATCTCGCGCCTTCGACCTCTTTATCCAAAAGCTCTTTTATGAGTTTTCTTTCTTCCTCTTCATCAAGAACGGCTCCTCCCTTAGACCTGTCAGACATAAAAAAACTGACGGTAAAAAGTATCGCCCCTGCTATAAGTACTATTATCTCTGCTGCATGCATTGTATTTCTCCTCAGATCTTCAGATCGAAACTGCCTCCCAGATAGGGTGCCTTGACCTGCTTTGGCTTCTCCTCTTTATTATTTGACCGATGTTTTCCGCCATCTCCGTCGTAGGAATTATTTCCTTTATCCTTTGCGTCAAACTTCTGGTTTCTGAACTCGCCCTTATCCTTCTCCTGGACCTGATTTAGCTTTTCATCCACATTTTGATCTATCTGCTTCTGAAAATTCGTATGATCCATCATTGCCCGCATATCCTCATGCTGGCGCATGGAATTATAATCCTGGATCCCGGTCATGGCTCCGTTTAAATGAACCGCATCAATACCCATACATTTTCCCCTTTATAGTCCGATCATCTTTACATTGCCTTCACTCTTTATGAACTTGCAATGCTGTACACTTTCCTTGATCATCTTGGATACATCCGATATGACTATCTGTGTTCCCGGATATACCGTATCCGAAACCTTGACAGATGCACCCTTGTCTATCTCCATAGCCTTTGACAGATCGTTCTGTTCTGTCTTTAACTCATCCTGTTCTCTTTTCTTTATCTTTGACAGGTTGTATATATTTCTTACATTCTCAAGCTGTTCCTCGCTCAGTTCCTGTCCGTCGTTTAGTCTGTCTCTTGCAGCCTCCATTATCGGAATGGCTCTTGCAAGGACCTTGTCTATCTCTTCTATCTGCTCGCTCACTTCCTTGTAGCGCTTCTTGGCCATTGCACTCAAACCTATCTCAAGGACGGTATTGGTTCCCATTTCGGATCCGAGTATCTTTGCTTCTATGAGGCTTGTAGCATTTACCTTTCCGCCTGAAATGAAGCCTTTCTTACCGCCTACATGTATCTCTGTTCCGGCTACTACATTGCTGTGCATGATAGAGCCGCTCTCGACATATCCTTCGGCTTCAACGGTGGAATTTTCAATAAACTTGGCTATTACATTTCCGCCTGCCTTGAGGTTGCCCTTGCCCATGCCGTTCATGCCTCTGGCTATGGTTATGTTTCCGCCCGCTTCTATCTCAGCGCCTTCAACAACACCTCTTACTTCAACATTTCCCTTTGCCTTTACGGAGAAGTTTGAGCATACATTTCCGTTTACCTGAACATTTCCCTCATATACGATGTTTCCTGTAGCAACATCAACATTTTCAACTTCCATGATGTTACCGACGAATACACGTCCGCCCGTGAGCATGACGTGACCGTTACACTGGGAATAAATCTCGGTGCCGTCTTCGTTTACAGATATGTTCTTTCCGTATTTGAGAATCTTTCGATTGACCTTGGCAGGCTGTATGGGATTGCCCATTATGTCCTTGCCCGGTGTACCCTTTACTTCCTTGGTGAGCCTGGCAAGAAGCTGCCCTTCTTCCACATGATTAATGATGTTCAGATTAAAGAAGTCGACAGAGCCGTCTTCCTTAAGTGTAGGTCTTACCTGCAGATCTGTATTAAAGAAATATTCTATCTCGGCATTTCTTCCCTGTACAGGCGGCTGACCGCTTGCAAGGATGATCTCCTGGTTGTACAGTCTGCCCATGAGATAGAAATCTATCGCTGCTTCATCTATACCGAACTTGACGCCCTTGAACTTAAGATCAGAGAGTATCTCATCCTTTGTTATCTCCTGACCCTTGTCTGAGGCACAAGTAAAACGACCACGGGCACACATCCTGTCGTCGTCTATTTCCAAGAACAGTTCCTCGTTAACGGGGATAAGTTCATCATTATTGAGCAGGACAACCTGCTCGCTCTCGAGATTTGAAACGGCCGCATTCAAAGAAGGCAGATCGTACATTATCTTATGGAAATTAAGATAATCGATTATATCTGCCGCCTCAAGATTCTGACCGTCCTCGGTAGGAGGAACAAGTCTTAAAAAGGTCTTATGATCCTCTCCTAAAAGCTGAAAATAAGCATTCACACTTTACGCTCCCGCCATAAATCCCATATATTTTCCCATTTTGTCCTTCATCCTGGTCAAAGCCTTGGTATGAAGCTGTGATACTCTTGACTCCGAAACCTCGAGTATCACGCTGATCTCCTTTAATGTGAGATCTTCGTAATAATATAGTTCAATAACTCTTCTTTCCTTTTCGGTAAGAAGGTTTAATGAATCCCTCAGTACTTCCTTAAGCTCGTTTTCCTCGTATCTCTCTTCGGGATTGGCAAAATGCGAGCTTCCCGTTCTGGCATTTGGAACATCGCTGCCCTGCTCCATGAATTCATTTAAGGATACGACATTGGTGATCTTAAGCTGTGACTGCCAGTCACAGTATTCATCCTGACTTATCCCGAGCTTTTGAGCGATCTCCTCATCACTTGCATTTCTGCCGGTCGTCGATTCTATCTCCCTTATGGCACTGTCTATCTGCTTCTGTCTCTGACGCACCGTTCTGGGGATCCAGTCCATCTTTCTTATCTGATCGAGTATCTCTCCCCTTATCCTTAATGAGGCATATGTCTCGAACTTGTTCTGTTTGTTAAGATCATACTTGTCAATGGCATCGATAAGTCCGAAGATGCCGTAGCTAACCAGATCATCATACTCGACATTATAGCCCAGATACATACTTAATCTGCCTGCGACGATCTTGACAAGCGGAGCATATTCCAGTATTAACTTTTCTCTTAGTTCCGTAGACTTTGTCCTGGAGTAGTCACTCCAGAGTCTTTCCCTGCCCTTCTCGTCCATCTACATAACCCCGTTAAACAAGACTATCTTTCTACAGGCGGTCTGTTTCCAAGATCCATGGCATTGCTGCCTGATCCCGTGTTTATCTCGCTCTCATCCTTCTCAACCACCGTTCCTTCAAGCGGCGGTTTTTCTTCCTCTTCTTCCTTTTCCTCTTCCTTTGGCTTGTTGGCTTCTTCAAACTTTACTATAAGTTTCTGAAGCACCAGTCCGAGGATATAGAATACAATGAGAACAAAAAGAAGTATGATCAGAGCACTCTTTAATGTGTAGCCTATCACAAACGTTATGATACTTGTAAAAGCTCCGGCGATCAGCATTACAAATGCCGGAAGAAGTTTAAGCTTTATGCTCATATCCGTTACTAAATGATCTTTCCTTCTCTGCCGATAGCCCTGATATGATATTCTCCCGTTGCAGGGAAGAATTCCACAGTACGGCCGTAGGTATCTCCCGTATCTTCTGCTACCAGCTTTATATTAAGCTCTTTTAACTTAGCCTTTGTCGCTTCCGCGTTTCTCTCACCGATCCTTAATGTCGGTGAATTTGTATTAACACTGAACATCTGCGCTCCGCCGGCAATCTTTGCTACCAGCCTTGATCTTGTTGCTCCTGACAGCAATACCTTTTCGAGCAGTTCCTCAATCCCCGTATCGGCAAACTTTGCTCTGTTGGTATTCTGGCTTATAGCTTTCGAATCCGGAAGCATAACGTGTACCATTCCGCATACCTTGCTCACGGGATCCCACAGGATCACACCGATGCATGACCCCAGTCCCATGGTGATTATGCTGTCGGGAGAGGCACAGACATTCAAGTCAGCCATGCCCACCTTTACTACCATCTTTATTCCTCTAATCTATCTACTGTATTAATCCCAAAGCCTTTAAGATCTTCTCATATGACTCCACATCGGGAACCATTATGAAGAATCCGTCGATCTCTATATCATCCGATATCTGTGACTGTATCAATAATACGTTATCACCATATATACCGAACTGGATCGCCGGAACACTAAGAATCGCACCTGCCATATCGATGGCAAGATCCGGCACCGTAGGATATATACACATATTTGTCATAGTAGAAAGCGCATTTAGATACGCTCCCGTGATAATGTTGGATATCTCCTTAAACGCGGACTGTTCCATCTCTCCGAACTCTCCGCTTGCATATCCCATCATCATCTTGGTGACAAGATGCATGGCAACATCTTTTTTAACAAGGAACAGTATGCTTCCGGTGATATCACCTTCAACACCGAGGTAGGCGCCTACCATTTCCTGTTCTTCACCACCGACAATCGCACCGACGTCTTTAAATTCCAGCAGCTTTACCTGCGGAACTTTCATGTCTACCTTGGCCTGCAGCAAGGATGCCAAAGCCGTAGTAGCATTGCCGGCACCGATGTTTCCCAGCTCAGCCAGTACATCAAGATACTGTTCGGTAATGCTCTCAATAGACATATCTGACATCTACGCTTCCTCCTTGCTCTGCCTGTCGTATAAAACAACACCAAGATCCAGTACGGAAACCAAAGTGTTATCAACCTTTCCGACTGCACTTACGAAATGGTTCTCTTCTGTGTTGTCATAAGGAAGCTTTTCAAGCTGATCTTCCTCAAGAGCTACCACTTCCTTGACAGCATCAACGATAAGACCTATCTTTCCGTAGTTTTCAGTCTTGATTATTATAATTCTGGTATCCTTTGTATATTCGATCTCTTCAAGTCCGATCTTCAATCTCAAGTTCATGATGGGAACGATCTCACCACGAAGATTGATCACGCCCTTTATATATGCGGCAACATTGGGAACTCTGGTTATTCTCTGCATGCGCACGATATTCTCGATAACGCTGATATCAACACCGTAGAATTCCTCTCCAACCGCGATCTTTATATACTGTGTAGCCTCAGAAAAAACTTTTACCTCGTTCATGTTCAGTCCTCTCTTTCATCATATCAGGGCATTGGGGTCGATGATCAGTGCAACTTCGCCATCGCCAAGGATGGTAGCACCGCTTATAACCTTGCTCTTGTTAATGTATTTGCCCAAGGACTTGATAACGATCTCCTGCTGTCCCGTAAGTTCGTCTATAACGAGACCTGCCTGTACGTCGCCCTTCTTTACAACTACAACGATAAAGTCCTCATCAGGTTTTCTTGTAGACTCGCAGCCTAAAACCTCATTGAGTCTTATTATCGGGATAACGCTTCCGCGTAAGTTAATGACTTCCTTATGCTGAACAGTCTTGATCTCATCGGGAACAACACTCTCGATTGTCTGGATGTTTCCAAGCGGTATAGCGTATTTCTCGCCGCCGATAACAACCATGAGTGACTGTATGATAGCAAGTGTAAGAGGAAGACGTATTGTCCATTTGCTTCCTTCTCCGTATACGGATTTAACATCAACCTCACCGCTGAGGGATTCGATCTTGCTCTTAACAACGTCAAGGCCGACACCTCTTCCGGAAATATCGGAAACCTGCTTAGCTGTAGAGAAGCTCGGAAGGAAGAGAAGGTTTGTTATCTCGGCATCAGACATGCTTGCTGCCTGTTCCTCTGTGATCGTTCCTCTCTCTATTGCCTTGTTCCTTACTGCGGCAACATCGATACCGTTACCGTCATCTCTTACTTCTATAACAACGTTGTTGCCGTCCTGATATGCATCAAGCCAGATGCTTCCTGTCTCAGGCTTTCCTCTCTCTTTTCTGAGAGCAACGTCGTTCTCTATGCCGTGGTCGGCAGAGTTACGAAGAAGATGCATCAGAGGATCACCGATCTCATCAACAACGGTACGGTCAAGCTCTGTCTCCTCACCTGACATGTACAGTTCCATCTTCTTGTTAAGCTTCTTTTGAAGATCCCTGATCATACGAGGGAATTTGTTTACTACGCTCTCGATAGGTACCATTCTTACCTTCATTACAGATTCATGAAGATTTGTGGTAACGCTCTCAAGATACTCTATCTGTTCATTTACGTTGTTGGTGCTCGCACCTTTGGTGGTAGCAGCACTTACAAGTGAATTCTTAGCGATGATGAGCTCGCTGACAAGATTCATAAGATCGTCGAGCTTTTCTATGTCGACACGAACAGTCCTGTTTACAACAGGTTTCTTCTTGTCCGCAGCCGCCTTTGCGGGAGCATTTCCGCCTCCTTCGGTTGTTGCAGGCTTATTGTCTGAAACAGCAGGCTTGTTTGAATCCTCTGTCTGATCAGCAGCCTTGTCGCTCTCAACAGAAGAAGCGTCAAACTCTACATATCCGCCTACAGCCTTCTCTATCTCTGAAACGTTTGTTGCAGCCGTGATGAGCTTGTCAGTATCGGATTCGGAAATGACGATCAGAGAAAACTCAAGATCGAACTTCTCATCCTCTATGTCCTGAGCTGAAGGATTTGATACTATGATCTCACCAAGATCCTCTATAGCCTTGTAAACAAGGAATGCTCTGGCAGCCTTAAGTATGCAGCTCTCCTGAACTGTAACAGTAAGACCTATCACGTGCTTTCCTTCCTTTACGGCTTCCTTCATTACAACAAGCTGAGACTCTGCGAATTTGATCTTCTTCCAGCTTGCATCCTCGCTCTGATCAGCTGCCTTTTCCTGTTTTGGAGCAGCCTCTTCTTTGCTCTCAGCCTTTGCTTTGGGTGCAGCATTTGCCGCATCTGTTTCATTTCCCTCAAGGAAATCATTGAAAGCCTTTATAAGGTTTTCGTTATCGTTATCTCCCTCATCTCCCGTGGTCTGGATATTGGTTACATACTCATCGAGAGCATCGAGGCACTGGAATAGAACGTCAACAACGGATGCATTGACTTTAGCCGCACCGTTTCTAACTTCGGAGAAAACGTTCTCCATGTTGTGCGTAAGATTCTGCATCCTCTTGTATCCCATGGTTCCTGCCATACCCTTTAAGGTATGAGCTGCACGGAATATCTCGTTGATGGTATCCATATTGCCCGGTTCCTGCTCCAGGTCCAATATCTGTGTGTTAAGGTTTTGTAAATGTTCTTTGGATTCGTCGATGAAGACGTCCAGGTACTGACTAACATCCATCTGCTTTTACCCCCACGCGTAAAATAATCTCTTGTGCTATCTGGTTTAATGTGACCGATGCATCTGAAAGGCCTGCCTTGACACAAGCTCTGGGCATGCCGTTAACAACACAACTGTCACCCTCCTGGGTAATTACATACGTGGGCTTTCCCGAACCTTTTAGATTCTTTATGCCCTCGGTTCCGTCCGCGCCCATTCCCGTCATGACTACTCCCACGATCTCGTCATAGATCGAATTCGCAAGGGATTCGTACATGTAGTTTGCGCACGGTCTTACACCTTCTCTGTATGCTTCCTGCGTATAATGAATCTTCGTGGCGTTTCTGTCTTTTACAAGGTTTAAATGATATCCCGCTTTCGCGATGTAGACACATCCCTTCTGAAGGACTTCTCCCTCCTTGCCCTCGACAACCTTGATCTCGCTGATCTTGTTTAATCTGTCGGCAAAGGATTCGGTAAATCCTTCCGGCATGTGCTGTACCAGTACGACCGGTGCATCCAGCCCTGAAGGTAAGAACGGGATCACACTCTGAAGAGCTTTTGGACCGCCGGTTGAAACGGCGATGGCAACAATCCTGCTGCCCGTAACCTTCTGAGTGCTCTTTTTAACTATGTCAACGATCTTGACAGTATTGACCTTGACCTTCTTTTCCTGGATATTTGAATCACAGACAGCTTCAAGTGTTGACAGAAATCCCTGCTGGAAGGATTCGTCCTTGCACTTGTAAGACCAGTCAGGCTTGTGAACAAAATCCAGTGCTCCGAGTTCGAGACAGTCGAGAGTTATCTGACTGCCCTCCTGAGTCGCGGTGCTCGCCATCATGATCCTTGCCTTGATACCCTGAGCCTTCAATTCCTTCAAAAGTTCTATGCCGCTCATCTTCGGCATGTTCACGTCAAGGACCACAGCATCATAGTTCTTGGTCTGCAAAAGCACCAGCGCCTCAGCGCCGTTTGTAGCTTCATCTTCTACAGAAAATCTACCGTCTGAATTGATTATATCATGTAACACCCTTCTCATGAGTGCAGAGTCATCAACCAGTAGTATTTTTTTCATCTGAATCCTCTCTCTTTTCTGCGGTTTTTCCGCTCTTCCTCGAAGATATACTGTATGATCTCTTCGCGCTCGTCATTATCCAGATTTACAAACTGGATACGATACTCAAATTCTCCATTCCTGTTGGGGATATCCCTTACGTCAAGGATCTTGCAGATTATCTCGTATTCCTTGGCTCCGCCGTGAATCAGCAGTTCGTATCTGCAAAAGATCAGTCCTTCCTTCTCGTATACTGCTCTTGAAGTGAATCTCATGCCTCCGCCTGATATATCGACTATAACGGCCTTGGTAGAAGGCAGTCCGGGAGGTGCCTGATAGATTTCTCCCTTTCTGTAAGCTACCACTTCATCACTGGTAAGCTCCCTTGTCTCCATATCAAGAGCACAGCTGTATCTGTAAAAATCCCTTCTCTGATATTTTCTCAGATTTGTCTGAAGCTCTACAAGGAGTATATAGACATTGTTGCTCTTATATCTGTCGGTGATACGTATGGTACTCTCATAAAGACCGTTGTCCGTATAGAAGAATATCTCGTATTCTCCGTCTACTGGAAGCAGTATCAGCTTTGTCTGCTCCATAGGCATAACGAGCTCTATCGTATCCTCGCTCACGATATCGTATATCTTGGTGGAATACACCTTTTCCCTTGTCTCTTCTCCTGAAACTTTTACCCTTCTTACAGCCTTAAGATCGACTCTCTGTCCGGGCTTGATAAAATTCTCCAACATAACTCTTCCCTAACCCTGTCTTTTTCCTGATACTATATGCGAGAAAAACGCAGCCATTCCGCGTTTCTTTATATCCGTTGCACTCTCCTTGTTCATAAGCCTTGCGGCTATGGTCTCATATGCCTTTGAGGATCTTGCATTCTCATGCGCAAGAGATACCGGCATCTGCTGCATGACAGCCTGGCTCAGCTTCTCATCCTCAGGTACGGCTCCAAGATATTCAAGCGGAAGCTTTAAGTATCTTTGCACTACAACATTTAGCTTGTTGAACAGTGCCGTTCCGTCTTCTTCCCTGTCTACCTTGTTTGCGATGACCTTTATCTTTGATGTCTCTGTCGAGAATCTCGGATGTCTGTTTAAAGCCTTTAAAAGTGAATACGAATCCGTAATGGATGTAGGTTCCGGTGTCGTAACGAGCAGTATCTCTCCGCTTGCTACAAGAAATTCCAGTACGGCATCACTTATTCCTGCTCCCGTATCTATTATGATAATGTCCGCCATCACATCAAGCTGAGCGAGATTGTTGATGATATATCCCAGATATTCCTTGCTCAAATTTGACAGACCGACTATTCCTGATCCGCCTGATATAAAGCCTATCTCTCCCGGTCCCCAGGTGATGATATCCGTGATGCTCTTTCCCTGATAGAGAAGATCGCACAGATTGTGTCTGGGTACGGTTCCGAACATTATCTCTATGTTGGCAAGACCAAAATCCGCATCAAGGATTATGACACGCTGTCCCATTCTCTTAAACCAGATGGCCAGATTTATGGAGGTGTTTGACTTACCGACACCGCCTTTTCCGCTGGTCACGGTTATTACCCTGGCAGTGGGCCTTACCACTGTATTATTAGCTTTTATTATATTTCTTAACTGTTCTGCCTGATCCAAGGTGCTTCCTTTCTATTTTACCATACAATTTGCAATTATGTAAACTGTGTTTTAGACTATTCTAGCCCCCGAGTATCTGTTTTACGGTAGATTGAGGATCGAATCTGTCGATATCCTCAGGAACGTTCTGACCGTATGTAACATATGAGAGATCAGCTCCCGTATAAAGCTTGAGATTCAGCAGATTTCCAAGAGAAGTCGTTTCATCGAGCTTTGTAAATATGATCTTGAAATCAGTCATCTCCTTATAGGTATCCGCGATGCTCGTAAGATCCTTGTACTTTGTCGTTGCACTGAGTACGAGATATACCTCGGGCTGGGTCTTTTCATCGAGTGCATGGATCACAACATTTGTATTGTTCTTCTGCTCCTCGTTGTGATGTGAATGACCAGCCGTATCCACGAGTATGTAGTCAAAGTCCATGAACCTGTCATATGCCTCTTCTATCTCCGCGGGAGAATAGATGATAAGACAGGGTATCTCTAGAATGTTTGCATATGTTCGAAGCTGTTCTGCCGCAGCGATCCTGTATGTATCACTGGTTAGAAGCGCTACCTTTTTCTTTTCCTCAAGACAGAACTTGCTTGCAATCTTTGCTATTGTAGTAGTCTTTCCGACTCCGGTAGGTCCGACAAAATATACCACCTTGGGACCTTTGGGCGCGGGTGTTATTATCGAAGTCTGCCCGAATTTTAGTATCATCTTCTGATAGATGTTTGTAAGGAAGTAATCAACGGGCATGTTCGGCTTATTTGCCTTTTCAGCTTCTTCTATGATCTGGTTAGCGTATTTCTCATGAACCTCGTTATCGATCATCATGTTGTAGAGAAGCTTTGTGAGCTTCATCTGATCGTTCTCCTCGGTATGAGGCTCGCTCTTTACTTCTTCATTTACCTTTGAATCCTCGTTTTCAAGACGCTTTTTTATGAGAGTCTCGATGGAATCAAGCTTTTCTTCCAAAGCATTATTTGACTTGCTGTCAACGTCATCATAAGGAGTAGGCTGCACCTTTACAGGTTCTGAAGCCTTTACGCTTTCCGCCTTTTTCTGTTCTATCTCTTTTTGCTTTGCGGCAAGCTGCTCCAAAGCAGTCATTGCAGGCGGCTTGGCAGGCTGCTTTTCTCCCTCTTCTTCCAAAGCTACTGTCACTTCCACCTGAGGAGATGAAAAGAATGAGAATATTCCTTTTTTCTTTATCGTGCGGACATTCATTATAACGACATCAGGACCCAGTTCCTTTCTTGCGATGTCGATGGCATCCGCCTCGGTTTTACTTGAGAATTTTTTGATTATCATGCTGTTACCATCCCGACAGACTGTAATTCAACGTTTGATTCCACTTCATTATATGAAACTACTGCTATATCCTTGTAATAGTCTTCTATCAGTCTCTTGAAATATATCCTTACTATGGGCGAGGTTATGACAATGGGTGCCTTGCCCAAATTTTCAAGTTTCTTTGCTTCCGCTTCCACTGACTTAAGTATATCTTTTGTAAGATCAGGATCGAGATTTAGATAAGTGCCGTTTTCTGTCTGCTTGACTCCCGACATGATCTTCTGTTCAAGCTGAGGGTCGAGCGTGACAACACTCGATGTCTCGTTGGGCGGAAAGAACTTGTTTGATATGGCTCGTTTCAGAGCCTGTCTTACATACTCGGTAAGGATATCCGTATCCCTGCTCGTTGTTGCATAATCGGCAAGTGTCTCAAAAATGGTCAGCAGATCTCTTATCGAGATGCCTTCCTTAAGAAGATTCTGCAGAACTTTCTGGATCTCGCCAATGCCGAGAAGCTTGGGTGTCAGTTCGTCAACAAGTGCAGGATGAGAATCCTTGAGATTGTTGATGAGATTCTGTACATCCTGACGGGTGAGCAGTTCATCGATATGCTGTCTTATTATCTCAGTCAGATGAGTTGCTATGATGCTGGGCGGATCGACAACGGTATAGCCTAGTGACTCCGCTCGCTCTCTCTGTGATTCGGTTATCCATATGGCAGGCAGATGGAATGAAGGCTCATAAGTAGGGATACCCGTTATCTCCTCTTCAACATAACCCGGATTCATCGCCATGTAATGGTCAAACAGTATCTCTCCTTCGGATATCTGTATGCCTTTGATCTTTATGATGTACTGGTTGGGATTTAACTGGATGTTATCCCTTAGTCTGATGATCGGAACAACGGTACCGAGTTCAAGAGCTATCTGACGTCTTATCATTACTACTCTGTCTAGCAGGTCACCGCCCTGGTTGACATCGGCAAGCGGTATGATGCCGTAACCGAATTCGAGCTCGATCGGATCGACCTGCAAGAGTGAATTGACGTTTTCAGGCTGACGTATCTCTTCAGCAGCCACCTCTTCCGCACTGACTTCTGTCTCTATCTTTGATGTCTCTATCGTTCCCTCTATCATACGTGCACAGAGGATGAATACGGCTCCCATGCTGACAAATATGATGGGATTAAGAGGTGTGACAAGACCTAAGAATGCTATTACGGCACCTACAAGGTAAAGTACCTTCGGTATGCCGAAAAGCTGCTTGATGAGCGTATTTCCAAAGTCTGCCTCTTTCGATCCCTTTGTTACAAGGATACCTGTTGAAAGAGATATGAGCAGTGAAGGGATCTGGCTGACAAGTCCGTCACCGATGGTAAGTATCGTATATTTGCTTAAGGCATCGGAGATCTCCATTCCCTGTCTGGTAACACCCAGCGCGATACCACCTATAACGTTGACAGCGGTTATTATAAGACCTGCGACAGCATCTCCCTTAACGTACTTAACAGCACCGTCCATGCTACCAAAGAAGCTTGACTCCTGCTGTATCTTGTCTCTTCTGATCTTTGCCTCGGCATCTGTTATAGCACCCGTATTAAGATCGGCATCGATAGCCATCTGCTTACCGGGCATGGCATCAAGAGTGAATCTTGCAGTTACTTCCGCAACTCTTTCGGAACCTTTGTTGATTACCATGAACTGTATAAGTATCAGTATAATAAATACGATGGTTCCTATGATCAGATCGCCTCCGCCGACATATTCGCCGAAGGTCGATACAACGTTTCCGGGATTACCAGTCCTTAGGATAAGCTTTGTTGATGAAACATTCAGAGCAATCCTGAAGATGGTCGTGAAAAGAAGTATGGTCGGGAAGTATGATATATCCAGTACTTCCTTTATGAACATACATGTAAAGAGGATCGTAAACGCGATAGATATGTTAAGTGCCAGCAGAACATCCAACAGCCATGAAGGTATAGAGATGATGAACATAACAAATGCGGCTAGTACATATAAAGCTATGCCGACATCGGCCTTTGGCATCTTCACGTCCACTCCTCCTTTCTGTTGCATTTATTCTATATTCTGCCCTGTATGTGATATACGTAGGCTAAAACGTCCGCTACGGCGCTGTAGAGCTCCGGAGGGACCTGATCGTCAATATTTACATTGGCATAGAGCATTCGTGCGAGAGGCTTGTTTTCAACGATCTCGATGTTATACTCTTTTGCCACTTCCTTTATCTTTAAAGCCAGATAATCCTCACCTTTTGCTATGACAAAAGGCGCAGGAGCTATATCCTGATCATACTTTAGAGCCACGGCATAGTGAGTCGGGTTTGTGATGACGACATCTGCCTGAGGAAGCGCCTGCATCATACGACGCTGACTGGCTTCACGCATCTTCTGTCTGATACGTCCCTTGATCTCGGGATTACCTTCCTGGTTCTTGAACTCCTCCTTGACCTCCTGCTTGGTCATACGCATGTCTTTTGCGAACTTGAATTTCTGATATGCGAAATCCGCAAAGGCTACGATCATGAAAAGCAGCGAGATCCTCAGACCCAGGTTTATGACCGTCTCTCCGATAAAGGCTACGGCCTGGACTAAAGATACGTCATATAAAAGAAGTATATCGTTCTGTCTGTCCATCAGATAGGAATATGCCACATATCCTATCAGAAATATCTTTATTATCGATTTAATCAGTTCAACAAGCGAGTTGACTGAAAATATTCGTTTGAATCCGTTTAACGGGTTTAACTTGCTCAGCTTTGGCTTTAGCGGCTTAGCGGTAGGCTTCCACTGAACCTGGATATAATCGCTTATAAATGCGACCAGATATCCTATGATGAAGATGGGAAGCAGAATCACCAGAGTTCTTAAAGCCGCATATCTGAATATCTGCGTAGCAGCTGTTGAAGGTCCTGTTCCTCCGGTAAGATCCGTCATTTCAGGGATACGGGTATATACTGCATGGAACAGTTCAAGAAACTGTCTTCCCATGGTTGCTGCCCAGAACTTTAGTATGAGAAACAGAGCTACCAGTCCCAGTCCGCTTGCTATCTCCTTGGACTTTGCAACCTGGCCTTCCTTTCTTGCATCATCCAGCTTTTTCTGGGTCGCGGGTTCTGTCTTTTCACCGCCCTGTCCGTCATCGGCAAAGAACTGAAGGTTTAAGGATATGATATACGGTTGTAGATAATCCTCTCTTATATCCATAGATCAAGTCATGGCATTTACAAAAACAACCATCATTTTTTTAATCTCTCCGGAGATCATATCTCCGACGATCGGCAGCATCCCGGCCGTTATAAAAAGCGTGCTCAGTCCGACCAGTACCTTAAGCTGCATGCCGACAGAGAACATGTTCATCTGAGGTGCCAGCTTTGTCATTATTCCAAGGATCGCGTTTAGCAGAAGCATTACGGCAAATACCGGCAGGCATATCCTGAATCCGAGCATTATATAGTCATTCAAAAATGTTATTATGCTGTTTAAGAGCTTTGTGCTGTCAAAAACAGCCTTGTTTATCGGTATCAGTATGAAGGTCTGTGCAAGAGCCGTTATCAGATATCTGTGAAGTCCTGTGATTATCAGCATCAGGGTTATAACGTACTGATACAGGACACCTGATATCGATTCCTGCTGATGAGTGGTAGGATCTACAAGGTTAGCCATGGACATACCTGTTTCCATGTCTATGATCCTTCCGGCAAACGCCACGATCGTTGTCGCCATGTTTGCTGCAAATCCTATAAGAAGCCCCGTCATTCCCTCTCGTAAAACGATGACTGCATATCCCCAGACCGTGTTGTAGTCAAGCGGTGTCTTGTCAGGGATGGTCCCGTATATCAGAACAGCAACAAAGAAAGAAAAACCGATCTTTACTCTGTTTGGTATCCCTCTCTGTCCGTAAAGGGGTGCAACGCTTATGAACATGCCTATGCGTGTCAGGACTAACAGAAAATATTCGAGGTCACTGACATTAATCGTATAATTGATCACTTATGACCCCTCATCTTATATATACACTGAAATCAGCCCACAGCTGCTCCATATATCCGACCATGTTGTTTAGCATCCAGTGTCCCAAAAGGATGAGTGTAGCAAAGATGGACAGGACTTTTGGCACGAACGTAAGAGTCTGTTCCTGAATGGATGTGATGGTCTGAAAGATACTAACTATCAGACCTACAGTCAGTGAAACTAAAAGTACCGGTGCCGCGGTTATGCAGATAGTATACAATGCCTCTCTGGTGATCATTGTGACATCATCTATACTCATATATACCTCACCTTAGTAGAATGTTCTTACAACGTTGCCTATAACAAGATTCCAGCCGTCCGCAAGTACAAACAGAAGTATCTTAAACGGCATGGAAATGGTCGTCGGCGGCAGCATCATCATACCCATACTCATAAGGGCGGATGCCACTACCATGTCTATTACAATGAACGGGACATATATCAGAAATCCTATGATAAATGCCGTTCTCAGTTCGCTTACGATAAAGCTCGGTATAAGTACCGAACTGGGGATGGCATCAACACCGTCGGATTCATCCCATTCGATGTTTGCTATATCAAGAAACATCCTTACATCCTTCATCTGAGTCTGAGGATACATGAAATCCCTCATGGGTTTCATCGCTCTGTCAAGAGCCTCGGCCTGATCGATCTGACCTGCATCAAACGGTGCTATGGCTTCCGTTCTTATGGTGTTGATCGTAGGTGACATGATGAAAAATGTTAAAAACAGCGTAAGTCCGATGAGCACCTGGTTCGGGGGTGCCGTCTGGGTGTTTAGCGCATTTCTTGTAAAGTGCATTACAATGATTATCCTTGTGAAGCTCGTCATAAGGATAATGAGAATAGGAGCCATTGCGATCAAAGTCAGAGTGATCAGTATCCTGAGCGCTCCGTTTAACTCGCCGTTTCCGTTATCGTAAGTTACTGTAACGGTATTTGCGATATTAAGCTCCTTAAGCTCATCGGTATCATCCGATGCACCAGGTTCATTTATATTTGTTCTGTCCTCTGTGGTATCCGTCAGCTGACTTCCTATGCCCTCCTGTCTCACTTCCACGGCATATGCATCAATTTCGGGATATATACACAATATGCCCACCATAAACAGTAGGCATATTTGAACAATGATTCTATTTATTCTTCTATTCGTCTTCATCTTTATCTTGTACATCATCGGCGCTGTCTTCGCTGCCTTTTACAAAGGATTTCTTAAAGCGTTCAAATACCTTGGAGAAGTCTGTCTCAACAGTCTCATCCTCGATATCCGCAAGCTCATCCTCATCAAGCTGTGCAAGCAAAGTAACCTGCTCTTTGCTGACAGCAATCGCAAGATATTGCTTTCCGACCTTTACAATCTGCACAAACTGAGTGGGTGTCAGCCTCATGGTCTCGATAACCTTCATGTTCTTTCCGATCATCTGGTGCTTCTGAAACCCTGCGACCCACTTGGTCACATATAGAGTTATAAAGAGCACCGCTACAAATATGATCAGAACGGTTATCAGCTGAACAGCCGAATCAACCCCTCCGGCTTTACTTAAAAGCATATCAGCCCACTACTTTCTTAACAGCTTCCAATACTCTGTCTGCCTGGAAAGGCTTAACGATAAAGTCCTTTGCTCCTGCCTGAATCGACTCGATAACCATAGCCTGCTGGCCCATAGCTGAGCACATGATAACCTTTGCGTTAGAATCTGCAGACTTTATAGCCTTAAGAGCCTCGATACCATCCATCTCCGGCATTGTGATATCCATGAGAACAAGATCGGGCTTAAGCTCGTTGTATTTCTCAACGCCCTTTGCTCCATTCTCTGCTTCGCCTGCAACATTATATCCGTTCTTTGTAAGGATATCCTTGATCATCATTCGCATAAATGCTGCATCATCACAAATAAGAATACTCTTTGCCATAGTTTCCATCTCCTGTTTCTTTATTTTATAATCTCAGTTACACGAATACCGAAACTTTCTTCGATAACGACAACTTCACCTTTTGCTACAAACTTTCCGTTGACTAAAACATCTATCGGTTCACCCGCAAGTCTTTCAAGTTCAATGATAGTACCGGGTGCAAAATCCAGAATGTCCGAAATGTTCTTCTTTGTCCTTCCGAGTTCTACCGTAACCTCAAGCGGTACATCCATGATCAGACCGATATTCTCGTTGGCCTGCATTGCAGTAACATTGCCGGAGAACTGTTCGAACTGTGCCGGCTGATAATTCATATTCATAGGCGGCATCTGATACATAGGTGGCATCTGATATCCCGGCATCATGTTCGGATCGTAATAAGGCTGTGCCGGTGTAGGATACGGTGGCGGTGCTGCCTGGGTAGGCGGTACTGCCTGTGTAGGCTGAGGCTCCGGTGCAGGTGTGGGAGCTTCTACCTTCGGCGGCTCATAGGCTGCCGGTTCAGGTTTCTTCTCCTCAGGCTGCTGTATGCCTCCTCCGAGGAATGTAGCTACTATATCTCTCGCGAAAGCTACAGGATACAGCTGAAGTATCGTAGAATCCACGAGATCACCTATCTGCATTCTGAAAGCGATCTTTACGAAAGTACCTGAAAGGAAATCTCCTGCATCTCCGCCCGGGAGTACGCCGTTTTCCATGTCGATCCTCTCAGCCTGCGGAGGCGATATGTCAATCATATTGCCAAGCATCTGTGAGAGCGATGTCGCAGATGATCCCATCATCTGGTTCATGGCCTCTGATATTGCGGACAGATGAAGTTCTCCGATCTCTCCGTCTATATTGGTTCCGTCACCGCCCATCATAAGATCGGTGATGATCTTTACATCATCTTCCTTCAAGATCAGGATGTTGGAACCGTCAAGTCCCTTGGTGTATCTGATCTGTATAAGGATCGAAGGATCCTGTCTCTCCTTTGACAACTCCTCCCAGTTGCTAAGTGAAACAACCGGTGTCGTTATATTCACCTTAGTGTTAACAAGGGAATAGAGAGTAGTTGCGGATGTTCCCATGCTTATATTGGCAACTTCACCAATGGCGTCTTTTTCAACATCCGATAGATTGTCTCCGTCTGCCGCAGTAGTTGTATCAAGCGGTTCTGCAGCGGGAGCATTATCTGCCGGCTGATCAGCTGACATTCCACTAAGCAAAGCATTTATCTCTTCCTGAGATAAGATACCATCCATGCTCCTATTCCTCCTCTCTTATGACTGATGTCACCCTGCAGGCGTATTTATCGCCACTCTTTCCGGGTGCAGCCATGAATTTTTTAATATTCCCAACGTATACAGGAAGCGGTTCATCGGCTTTTGTATCAAGCCTTATGATATCTCCGCACTGAAGTCCGGCGAAGTCGTTTACGGTTATCACACTCTTTCCGAGATATGCCGTGACCGGAACCTCTGCTCGCCTTATGAGCGATTCCACGTATACAGAAAAATCTTCCTCGTCATTGTCTTTCATCCTTGAATACCAGAACTTGGTATTCAGTTTTTCAATAACCTCCTCTATGGTAAAGAACGGAAGACATATATTCATGATGCCGTCAACATCACCGATGGTGATATTTAGTGTTACTATGGCAATCATGTCATTCGGTGCTATGATCTGCGCAAACTGAGGATTGGTCTCAAGTCTCTCAAGCATGGGATTGAGATCCACCACGTTTTTCCACGGGTCTTTCATCAGCTGCATGCAAAGCACCATTATCTTTTCAATTATGACCAGCTCGATCTCTGAAAACTCCCTGGTCTTGTCAATAGGCATGCCCTTTCCGCCTAACATCCTGTCGATGATCGCAAAACCGAGATTCGGTGAAAGCTCGATCATCATGGAACCTTTCAGCGGTTTGAAATCGACTATTCCAAGTATTACCGGATTGGATAATGCATTGGAAAACTCTGAGAACACTACCGTCTCGGAACTTGCCGTTGTTACGGATACGTTCTTTCTCAGGTAGAGAGGAAGGTTTGTCGAAAGCAATCTTCCGTAGTGCTCATATATGATCTCGAGTGTTCTCAAGTGTTCTTTTGAAAACTTTGAAGGACGGGCAAAATCATAGTTGCGAACCAGCGCTTCGTCCTTGGTCTTTATATCTTCGGCATCAAGCTCACCACTGCTCAACGCATTTAACAGGCTGTCTATCTCGCTTTGAGATAATACCTCTCCCAAGCCGGCTCACCTCCCGTCGTTTATTAGTTCTTTTCTAGCTGAACATGATGTCTCTGAAAACTATGTTGTATACAAACTTTGATCCGTACATCTGCTGTATGGCTTCAAGGATCTCTTCCCTTAATCCGTCGGTGTTGCTCTCAGCCTCTTCTATCGTGTGGCTTCCGACTACCTGGAAGATCTTGTCCTTGATCATATCCACGTTATCTCCGAGCGTCGCATTATACTTTTCATAATCAGGATCCTTGGTGTTTAGAGAAAGCGATATGCTCACTACACAGTAATGAGCTTTTCCGTCGGCACCCTTTGCAAGACCGATGGTCAGCTGATCGGGGATCTGATATACCTTGATATCCTCCATCGCAACTTCAGCTTCTGCCTCGGCTCCCTCCATTGAAGGATCGGTTATCTCAAGCGAAAGAGCTGTTGATATCCCATCGATAAGCTTTGCTGTCTTCTTGTTGGTACCCATCATGGTAAACATCATGATCGACGTCAGCGCCACATTAACGATAAGAAGCGCAAGTATCAGTACCGATAACATGTTTTTCTTCATAGATTCTAGTTCCTTTTATTCCTTACCTTACTAAGCTGTTTAAGCTGTTGTATACCTTTATCTCAATACGTCTGTTCTTGCTTCTGCCCTCAGGGGTCGAATTGTCGGCGATGGGAGCATATTCGCCTCGTCCGCTGTGCTTTATAGAAGCAGGATCGATACTCGTATTCTGAGTCAGATAATTGAACAGCGAAAGTGCTCTGTAGCTGCTTAAGACATCATTGTTCTCGTACTTTCCGCCGTTCATCGGCACGTTGTCCGTATGTCCTTCTATTTCAATGCCATAGAGACCGTATCTTTCGAGTATTACTCCGATCTGAGTTATCGTAGGCATTGCCTCCTGCTTAAGATCAGCCTTTCCCGAATCAAAGAGCACTGAACCTTTGAGTGTGAGCAGGACATACTGTGAAGTAAATGAAACATCCACTTCCCTTTCCTTGCCGACTTCGGCAAGTGCCTCCTCGATCTTTTCAGCCATCTGCTCGGATTCCTTAAGGCCCTCTTCTTCCATCTTGGCTGCAAGACTTTCCTCTTCATCGACCTCTTCCTCGAATTCATTGTCGATGGTCTCCGTGTTGGCTGCTGCTCCGACATTTGTTATGTAGTTATCCAGCTGATTAAGCTGGCTCATACCGTTGCTTATTAAAAGTCCGTCATCAAACGAGCTTCCGCCGCCTGAAAATATTGAAAATGTATTTGAAAACGAAGCTGCGAGTGCTTCAAACTTCTCGGCATCCATGTTTGACATGGAGAAGAGCAGAACGAAGAAGCAGAGCAGCAAATTCATCAGGTCCGCAAAGGTACTTTGCCAGGCCGGGGCACCGGCCGGCGGCGGATCTTCTTTGCGCTTAGCCATCCGCTTCACCTCCTGCAGCCTCATCCATAGCTGCCTTTTCTTTTGGCTCAAGGAAAGACTTGAGCTTTTCTTCTATGACTCTGGGGTTTTCACCTGCCTGTATAGACAAAAGCCCCTCTATGACTATCTGCTTGCCCATCATCTCCTGTTCATTCTGAACCTTGAGCTTTGCGCTCGTGGGAGTGCATATCCAGTTTGCAAGCAGAGAACCGTACAATGTTGTGATAAGGGCGACAGCCATAGCAGGTCCGATAGCACCGGGATCGTCCATGGCCTGAAGCATGTTAACAAGTCCTACAAGGGTACCGATCATACCCCAAGCAGGTCCCATGGCTCCAAGATCGCTCCAGAAATTGATCTTTTTCTTGTGACGCTCATCAACAGATATCATCTCCGTTTCCATGATACCTCTAACAAGTTCCGGGTCTGTACCGTCAACGATGAGCAGAATGCCTTTTTTAAGGAATGCATCATCCAGATCTCCGGCTGCTTCTTCGAGAGAAAGAAGTCCTTCTTTTCTGGCAACATTGGAAAGATCGATGATCTTTTTGATAACTTCGGGCGTGTCTGCAGACTGAGCCTTGAATATCAGACCGATAGCTTTGATACCGGCCACGAAATCGGGCATAGTATTACTCGCCATGACACTACAAAAAGCCCCGCCGAATGTTATCAGGGCTGAATTGAGGTCTAGAAAGTTAACTATTACGCCGAAGCCATTACCGGCAACGATACCGAATATGACTAACGCCAGGCAAATAACAATACCTAGTAATGATGCTAAATCCACGATGTCACACCTTTCCAGGAAACATATTACAATCTGTCAAAAATCGGCAGGTTGGCATAAATTTCCTTTCTATACGATTTTACTAAATTATCTATCTCTTGTCTACTTTCTTTTGTAATTATTTTTCTCCCGGTGGTCAATGTAACGACCGTATCGGGGGTCGATTCGACGGTCTCTATGAGGTCCTGATTTATTAGTGTCTTGGTGCCGTCCATCTTTGTGATCTCAATCATATTTGCGGTTTCCTTTTCTCAACTGCAAAAACAAACAGAAGTGCATCTGCCGTTTCCTGCAAATGCACCGTCTGTTCTATCAAAAAGCACAATCTTTTGTAACTACTCTATGTTATTATCTCTTCAGATTTACCAGTTCCTCAAGAAGTGTATCCGAAACGGTGATTATTCTTGAGTTTGCCTGGAAACCACGCTGTGTGGTGATCATATCCGTAAACTCTGCAGACAGGTCAACGTTACTCATTTCGAGAACACCTGTTGTCATGTATCCGCCGCCGGCCTTTACATCAGTACCGATACCGTCGAAATCACCTGAGTTCTGGGTTGATTTATAGAGGTTGTCACCTTCTTTTTCAAGACCTGATGCATTTGCAAATTCAGCAACTGCGATCTGTCCCAAAAGCTTACTCATACCATTGTCGTATGAAGCATAGATACGACCGTCATCCTGTATTGAAACACCGCTCATCTCACCGAGCTTACGTCCGCATCCGATCTTGTTGACATCACCGCTGGCTGCAGCGATAGTAGATGTTCCTGCGTTGTTGTACATTGTTGTCTTTGAGAAATCGATATCGATATCTTCAAATCTTCCAGCAGGCTCAAGAGAAGAAAGTGCAAGTGTAACACCTGTCTGACCGCCTATGCTCTTGAAAGCACCTGTTGTTGTATCGTAAATCAGGACTGAGCTTCCTGTAGGTGTAACCTTGTCAGCTGTCATATTTGTGATATCCAGCCCGAAATTGCCGGTTGTAGTTAAAACAGTTGCAAGATCCGAACGTGTAACAGGATCAGTCGTGCTGTCTGTGACAAACTTAAGAGTCTGAAGTTCTGTAGGATCATCATAGTTGTATGCATCCGCCAAAAGATCCCAATCAATATTTGTTCCGTCAAAAGCAACCTTTGTTGCATCAGTTTTGTTAACGATGTGACCTGAACCGTCTATCTCCCACTTATCGGAAAGAGCAAGCTTTGTCTCTTTGCTTACTTCAGCACCACCGCCAAGTGTAAGGTTGCCGATAGGATAATCAGTATTTGTCTGATCCTTTATGGAATCAAGCTGTACTGTGTATTCACCTTCTGTATCTGTGCTCTTTACAACAAGCTTTGCTGTGTAGCTGTATCCGAGGTTATCATAGAACATCAGGTTCATCGTCTTACCAGAAGAAGCTAAAACGTTTGAATCGTTCTTATCAAGGATTCCGCTTACTGTTGCGATCGTTGTTGCTTCCGGAGGATATGTCATGTTCTCAGGGCTCATGACTCTGAGAGCAGAAACCGTATCTCTCTTGATATCCTTGGTCTCGGGATCAACCTGCCATCCCATAACGTTGTAACCGTTTGAAGTCATGGCGAGATTTCCGACACCGTCTACGTAGAAGGAACCGTCTCTTGTGAAGAGATTGTCTGTTCCGTTGCTAACTATGAAGAATGCATCACCGGTGATCCTTATATCAAAGGGATTGTTTGTTGTCTGTGAAGCACCCTGTGATGTTATTGCTGTATTGATGGCACCTGTCTTAACACCAAGACCGATCTGACGAGCATTGATACCTGCTGTACCTGTTACCGCATTGGCGCCGCTGGCTGCCTGTGAGGTCTGATACATAAGCTCGGAAAATGTTACAGACTGTGACTTGTAGGCTACTGTATTGACGTTCGCAATGTTGTTACCTATAACGTCCATCTTTGTCTGGTGTGTCTTAAGTCCGGCAACGCCGGAGTACATAGATCTCATCATAATGTTTGCCCTCCAAAATATTGTAAATTCATGGGCGGTTTTGATCTTATCTGTCATTCAAAGATCAGAGGCCTCCTTGTGAGGTCCGGCCCTAAACTATAACCGCTCCGTCTATGTTTGTGAATACCTGCTCTTTGCTAACGCTAGAGTCAAGTGCTGTGACCACGGTGCTGCTTGGAACATTTACTATGAATGCGAGCTTATCCATGATCATGAGTGATTCTTTGATTCCTTTCATCTCAGCCCTTGCTATGCCGTCGTTTAGTCTGTCTATCTGTGTATCGTCAAGTACGATATCTCTTGTGGCCAGTCTGTCCGATGCATGTTTGGAAAACTTGACGCTTCCCTGCGCTGTCTGTTCACTTGTCTTATTCAGGATGTCCTTAAACGATGTCTGTTCTTTGTCAGTCCTGTTTATATCATTTTTCTTATCTGACAGGAACTGTTCCTGAATCTGTATGGCGGAAAGGAATCTGTCATTTGTGATATTCATACGCTTTCCTCCGTTTGTCTTTATTCAGTTGTTTTATGCCTGTTGAATCGGCTCCTCTTCAGAACCCTCATCAGCTGTACTTTCGTCTGCTTCAGTCATCTGGTTCATGTACCACTGAGCATATGCGTTATAAACTGCTGAAGCCTCGTCTGACATGAATGATCTCTGATAGCTGCTCATGTTGCTGTAAGCTGTAACTATATTGCCAACAGATGTGAGGTTATCCTTTGTAAGATTACTTAATGCCGGAAGCTTGTTCATCTCTGAAACGAGTGTATCGGCAAGCTTTACAGCAAGTGTGTATTCCGAATCGGATACTGTCTTAAGATCATCATAGTTGTATAGTGTTCCCTCAATTGAAAGATATGTCTTTCCGCCTGAGAATGTCACATAATCAACTGTTCCTTCTGCTGTCTTTGAATTTCCTGTTGAATCCGTCTCTTCAATGTATACGTACTGGCCTATGAGTGAAGAAGCACTCTGCCTTCCCATGGAAGAATTCAGGTTCTGCATCTCCTCAAGTTCAGAGAAGGTAGCTAACTGTGATACGTATTCGGTATTATCTGTAGGCTCGAGCGGATCCTGGTATTTCATCTGTGTTACGAGCAGCTTAAGAAATGCATCTTTATCAAGTGCGCCTCCCGCCTGCTTGTTTGCAGCTTCAGCTGCTTTTGTAGCTGCGGATGTGGCAGATGCATTGTTATTTGTGATCTGTCCGTTAACCACGTTCGCTATTGAACTCATATTTCCTCCTTATCAGGTCCTGTAATCCACGGTAGTTCCGTTTTGCATCATCATTTCTCTTGCGATCCTGATCTCATCATCCTCATCAATATCTATATCGTCAGTATCGTCGATTTCATTTAGATTGATGCTTCGTCTTTTTCTTGAACCTTTTGCTTCGTAATCCGAAGAATTGTCGCCTTCCTTACTTAAGTTCTCTTCAAATGCGTGTGCTGCGACATTTACTTCGATAGCTTCGACCTTGATGCCCTGCTCGTTCATGCTTTCCTTAAGCTCGACTATCTGGGCTTCAAGAACTGCCTTTACCTGTTCATTCTGAGTGGTGAAGTTAGCTGTTACGACTCCGTCTCTTGATGCGATCTGTATACGTACATTTCCAAGACTTGCGGGATGAAGGCTCATCTCCATCTCGGTCACGTCCTCGCTCATGTTAAGCTTGAGGCTCTCAGTAACCTGTTCGTATATACGCTCCATGTCGGTTGAATATACAGGCTCGTTTTCTCCTGCATTCTCTGCAGCGGCTGCCTTGATGTTATCGACAACTGACTGTGTCCAGTTCATCTGTGAGTTCGCATCGTTATTATCCGTATGAGATGCATCTTTTCTGTCGATCTTTATTTCAGGAGCCTGTTCCTTGCTTTCCGTAGCACTCACTTCGTTTGTCAGTGACTGGATCGCATCGGCTTTCTTTTCCTCCACAGTCGGTTCTGTGACTGTATTGTTTGCTACTTCCTTGATGACTTCTTTGACTTCATCTGAAGGAATATCAAATTTGGTCTCAAGAGTGTTGACAAGCTCATCAGCTTTACTGCTTATCTCTTTAACATCGTTAAACAGCTGCTCGTCTGTCATGATCGCCAGATTATCCTGCGCATCTGTTGCCTCAACCACTATCTGAGGTATGTTTGCGCTGTCAAGAAGTGCTGTATCATCAAGTCCGAGTGTCTCAAGTGCGTTTTCTACCACTTCAGGTTCAACATTTAGGACCTGAGCCGTTATCTGAACCATCTGAGAAGCCAGTTCAATGACCTCCTCGTCTATCTTGGGTTCTTCGATAACGTCTTTTTCCTCGATAACGTTTTCTTTGCCGGTATCATTCTTAACAGCTTTGTCTGTGTTCACATCCTTGTCGGTCTTAACCGTATCATTCGCATCCTTGCTGTCTTTTACATCCTTGCCTGCTTCAGTCTTCTTTTTATTTTCAAGAGTTGAAGCATCGGATGCATCAGTCCTTTGGCTGCTATTCTTTAAAACATCTGAGAAATTCTCGGTTGCAGCGGCCTTGTTCTGAGTATTTACCACGTTGGTAAGCTCGCTTATGGGACTGATCTTAGAAACTGATCCCGTCGTCATATATCGACCTCCTCTCTTTAATTGTTACAATATGTATTTCGGTCGATAACCATAATTTCTTAACACATAAATTGGTATAAGTCCTGTCTAGTCAGGATCCATGATCTTGGTAAGCTTGGCTGCCACTTCCTCATCCATGACACCTAATATCTTACCTCTTGAATCAGGCTCCATCTGCCAGAGTATCTTTGCCACGAGTTCGAGATTGTCTGTCATCTCTTCAAATATCTCGGCAGCTTCTTTAGGCTTCATCTCAGAATATGCCTGGGCATAGTTTTTGATAAGCTCATCCTCCTGCTGGCGGATTATGACCTGTTTGTAAAGTGCTTCAGCCGTGGCAGGGTCCATGCTCTCATAATATTTTACGTACTCCTCAGCACCCGGACCCTTCTCGGCATAAACGACCTCATTGTAAAACTCGGTCTTGATACGTTCAAATTCAACCTGCTTGTCTTCAAACGTCTTTAATCTGTTTATCTCTTCAGTCTGAACAGCTATCTGCTCATCTTTTCTTGTATTGTCCTCGCTAAGTCTGCTGACCTGAGCCTTAAGATCGTCTATCTCGCGGACAGCTTCCTTAAGTGAAGAATAGCCGGATACATCCACATATTCCTCATCATCCTCAAACACGCTGTCGGGAAGTATCTTGTTTACGACAGGGACATTCTTAAGAACAGGAGCCAATACTCCCGAACCGAATCCGCCCACATCAAGCTTTACAAGAGCGCACAAAATAGCAACCCAGACAAGGATGATGATGACCGTTGTTATGAACACCGGTATTCCGCTTCCTTCATCATCCATTATGCGGGCTTCTTCATCAGCAAGCTCCTTGGCCCTCTTTTTTGCTTCCTTCTTGCGAGCTTTCTGTTCCTTCTTTTCCCTTTTCTGGTCTTCCTTGAATTTCTTTTGGCTCTCCTTCAGTTTCGCAACTTCGGGATCCATTGGTTCTTTAGCCATTCTGTATGTTGTCCTTTACCTGATTGTTTACTTTTATACGTTCTCCGTATGTATAGCTGACCAGTTCGTCCACTTCCTTGCTCTCTGCAGCATTAACTTCGTGTTTGAACTCTTCAAAGCTGTTTTCTTTAAGCTTCTCGTGGATCTTTCTTTCCTGCATCGCATCCGTGAGCCTTATCCTTGCCTGTTCAACGGCCTTGCGTGCACTTTCCACATGTTTTTCCTGTTCCTTTATCTGTTCCTTGATATTTTCGATGGCTCTGTCATTATCACGCATATCGGTAAGGTTAAGTATCTCTTCTCTTAACTGTCTGCCGATCTGTTCATATTCAAGCCTTCGCATTATCAGATGATCGCGCTTTGCTTCCTCTTCATCAAGCTTTGCCTGAGCTGCGGCAAATACCGCCTTGGCCTGGTCCTCCATACGATACTTGATATCAAGGACATTCTGTAATTTGTATTTGAACTTAGCCATATCTTATCCTTATGAAGCGTCGTCAAAGATCTCTTCCATGAGTTTGAGACTCTCCTCATATCCGAATTTCTGATCAGTATCCTGCAAGAGGAACTCGTTGACCGCGTCTATCTTGTCTATGGCGTAATCTATGTTCTTGTTGTTTCCGCGTTTGTATGCACCGATGTTTATGAGATCCTCGCTGTCGTTGTATGTGGCAAGAACGTTTTTGAGCTTGCCGGCTACCTTCTTGTGCTCCTTATCGACAATCTGGCTCATGCAACGGCTTATGGACTGCAGGACATCTATCGCAGGATAATGATTCTTGTGAGCCAGTTTACGGTTAAGCATTATATGTCCGTCAAGGATTGATCTTGCCGTATCGGTTATAGGCTCATTGAAATCATCACCGTCTACGAGGACGGTATAAAGACCTGTTATAGATCCCTTGGCATCACAGCCAGCTCTCTCCAAGAGCTTTGGCATCTCAGAGTATACGCTCGGGGGATATCCTCTTGAAACGGGCGGCTCTCCTCCGGCAAGGCCTATCTCACGCTGAGCCATTGAAAAACGTGTTAGAGAGTCCATCATAAGAAGGACGTCCCTTCCCTGATCCCTGAAATACTCGGCTATGGCTGTCGCCGTTTTTGCAGCCTTGTTTCTTTCAAGGGCAGGTCTGTCACTGGTTGCGACAACAACGACAGAACGCTTCATACCTTCAGGTCCTAAGTCTCTTTCTATGAATTCTCTTACTTCTCTTCCTCGCTCTCCGATAAGAGCGATAACGTTTATGTCCGCATTGGTGTTTCTTGCAAACATACCCATAAGAGTAGATTTGCCGACACCGGAACCGGCAAATATACCGATACGCTGTCCTTTGCCGATGGTGAGTAATCCGTCAACAGCCTTTACGCCAAGGCTTAATACCTCATCGATTATCTTTCTTGACATCGGATCCGGAGGCGGTGCCTCAACGGAATATGCCCTTCCGTCTATTATCTGCGAACCGTCGGTAGGTCTCCCGAGTCCGTCAAGAGTCTTGCCCAAAAGAGCGTCACTAACCTGTACGGTCAGAGGCCTTTCGGTATTGACCACAATATTTCCAATGCCTATACCCTCGGTAGAACCGTAAGGCATAAGCTGAGTCTTTCCTTCCTTGAATCCGACCACTTCCGTCATGATCGGCTTCGCAAGAGCATCGTCAGGATATACGAAACACACATCACCTAATCTCGCATCGGGTCCCATGGACTCTATGGTAAGTCCCACGACGTTTACGATCTTGCCTTTTCTTGCAAAAAAAGACTCTTCTGCAACCTTAATATATTTTTCAAAATTTATCTTGACTGCATCCAAGTCTGTTTTCTCCTTTTATTCGCCGTTGTATGCCAAAAGCATGAGCTTCTTTTTAATTGCTGTCAGCTGTGTCTCCACACCGCAGTCAAAAATGCCGTTTGCTGTCTCTATAAGAGCATCACCGCTCTTCATGGTCAGATCCTCGACTACATCGATTATGACATCTTCAGCCATCGCCGCATCGGCAAGCTCTTTTTTGCGTTCATAGACGAATTTGTAATCTTCCTTGCTCACATGAACTATATAGTTTTTAGAACCTTCAACCTTCTGCATGGCATTGCGCAAAAGATTTACAACGATATTCTTTTCTTCCGAAAGGTCAACCTGAAAGACCTTTTCATATATGTTTGTTATATATCTTACGAATTTGGGCTCGAGTTCAAATAAAAGCTCAGCATATTCTTCCTCATGCTTTCTTTTATCTTCCTCAAGGATCCTTCTTTCTTCCTCAAGCTCCATGTAGCCGGTGTTGCGGCCTTCCTGATAGCCTTCGCTCTTTGCCGCTTCAAGCGCTATCGCCTTGTCTCTAGCCACTTCTTCGGCTGCCTGGTTCTTCATTACGGCGATATCAGCAAGTGCTTCTTCGACCAGCCTGTGCTTTAATTCTTCAACCTCTGCCCTTACCTCTGCTTCACTAGGTACATCCTCTTTTGGAGGGTTGGCCTTTATCACGTTGGATTGAAGAGCTTCCTGTTCTCCTTCATCCACAGGCTCATTATCATCAACAAGGCCTTTTACCATCTCGGCATCAAGTTCACTGAATACGGCAGGTTCTGCATCGATTTCAGAATTATCGTCATTTCCTAAAGCTTCGGGCTGTGTCGGAACTCCGTCAGGAAATATATATTTGATCCTCTCAAGACTCTGTTCAACGGTGATATTTCCGTCAATGACTCTCGGAGTGGAACTCTCTTTTGTTGCAAAATAGGATTTAACCAGATTCTTAGACAATGATCTCGTCTCCTCCGCCTCTTGATATTACTATCTCGGCACTGTCTTCGAGCTTACGTATTACATTAACTATCTTCTGCTGTGCTTCCTCAACATCCTTCATACGTACAGGTCCCATGAATTCCATATCTTCCTTGATCATGGTTGCCAAACGTTTTGAAAGGTTATTGAATATAGCATTCTGAACCTGCTCATTTGAGCCTTTGAGAGCAAGCGCAAGATCATTATTGTCAACGTCACGCAGCACTCTCTGAATAGCTCTGTCGTCCAGAAGCAAGATATCCTCGAATACGAACATCTTCTTTCTGATATCGTCTGCAAGCTCGGGCTCTTCGATCTCGAGTATCTCCATGATGTGCTTTTCAGTACCACGGTCAACAGAGTTGAGGATCTCAACAACCTGATCGACACCGCCGATGATGGTGTAATCCTGGTTGACAAGGCTTGCGAGCTTACTTTCGAGCATCTTTTCAACCTCCTTGATGACATCAGGACTCGTTCTGTCCATCATAGCCACACGCTTTGCAACATCAGGCTGTCTCTCAGCCGGCAGAGCGGATATGACTGCGCCTGCCTGAGCCGGTGCAAGATATGACAATATAAGTGCGATAGTCTGGGGATGCTCATCCTGGATAAAGTTAAGCAGCTGTCCGGGATCTGTCTTTCTGACAAATTCGAAAGGCTTGACCTGAAGGCTTGCCGTAAGTTTTGAGATAACGCTGACAGCCTCTTCAGAACCAAGTGCTTTTTCGAGCAGTTCCTTGGCATAACTGATACCGCCTTCTGCGATATATTGCTGTGCAAGACATACCTGATAGAACTCATCTATTACCTGTTCCTTAACACTGGGAATAATGCTTCGAGTGTTTGCGATCTCAAGCGTGAGTTCCTCTATCTCTTCTTCTTTCAGATGTTTGAAAATTGTTGCGGACTTTTCCGGACCGAGAGCGATCAAAAGAATCGCAGCCTTCTGGATGCCTGTTAAGCCCTCTTCAACCTGATTTCTTGGCATGATGCTTTACCTTAGTTCCAATCCTCGTTAAGCCAGTTTCTTAGCAGCGCCGCCGCTGCTTCAGGATTCTCATCAACGAATTTATCTACAACCTTACGTGTTTCTGACTTTTCTTCAACTTCAATAGAATCGATCTCAGCAGGAGCAGGTCCTGACTGCAGCAAACTCTCCACCGAAAGCTCCTCTTCCACTTCTTCCACCTTCTCGGTCTTCATTCCGCGAAGTATTACAAATGCCAGCAGTCCGAGTATCACGATTATAAGGATGATCTGGACTATGTCGCTAAGTTCAACACTCGTGCCTTCCTTGTCTATAAAGAGAGGCTCTTCATATGCGACGATAGTTATGGATTCCTTTGGTATGCCTGATGCATTGCTTACAAGGTCTATCATGCTCTCGTCAACATCGATACGGGTTCTCTGCTGGTTTGCAAGCTTGTACTCTTCCCATGTGATGCCGTCAAGCAGTCCCTGGGTCTTTGCATCCTCTTCCTTTAGTGCCTTGTACTTAATGGCAGCTACAGAAACTGATGAGCTTGCATATTTTATAAGTCCCGCAGGGATAGTCTCTTCAACTATCATCTCATTGGGAAGATATTTTCTTGACTCTTCCGTTACGGTCGAGCTCGAATTCTGATTATCCTGTATTACATATGTCGTTCCGTCTTCGCCGTTTGAATCGGTGCCGGGTACTCCCGCGGTACGTCCGGTTGCCTCGGAATTGTATATATCTTCAGAACTTAATACACCCTGGCTCTGTCCGTCTGCCGGTGTATATGAATGTGATGTCTTTTTGACCACAGAGAAATCAAGATCAAGCTTGCTCGATACCTCTATCATGTCATACTCGTTGGTTCCTATAAGGACTTTCTTGATATTGCTCTGGATTATGTTCTCAGCGTTCTGCTTTACAGCCTGCTGGCCTGTGGCAGCACCAGTGACCGTATAGTCTTCATCACCGGAAAACAGCAGTTTACCTTCGTTGTCTATGATAGTGATATTTGCGATAGTCGTATTACCGAGAGCAGTCTTTACAAACTTTGCAACGTTTTCCGCATTCTCTCCGGTGAACTCGCCTTCCGGCTCGATCATTATGGCAGCGCTCGCTTCTTCTTTTGTTGCAATGAGTGTACCATTGTCTGTCGGTATATCAAGCTGTACCGTTGCGTTCTTGACATTGGCAAGGCCTTCGATATGTCCCTCCATCTGTTTCTCAAGGTAGAGCTTATAGCTTCTCTGCTTATCGGACTCCGTCGTTGAAAGGCCGCCCGCAGTAACATTGCTAAGATCATAGCTTGCAGTCGGGATGTTGTTTGCGCCAAGCAAGAGATTTGCCTGTGAAACCTGGCTCTTTAAAACGCTTATCTGATAACCGTCATCACTGGTCTTATATGTGATCCCGTCTCCTTCGAGAAGGTCTATTATCTCAGATGCCTCCTTTGTAGATTCACACACGACAAGAGTCTCGTAAACCGGCCTTGTCAGCAGAGTTACGAGTATGACAAGAGCGACCAGCACGCCCAACGCCGCGGACACGATGATCGTCTTTTGCTTTGATTCAAATTTGTTCCACCACTCCAAAAACTTCTGGGGCAGCTGTCTCAGTCTTTCAACCATGACCTACTTCCTAGATCTGCATCTGCATCAGTTCTTTGTATGCTTCGAGGAGCTTGTCTCTTACAGCGACAGTATACTGAAGGGCAGTTGAAGCCTTTTCGAGGGATATCGTCAGATCATGTGTGTTCTGTGTAAGTCCCATCGCAAACTTCAGTTCCTCGTTTTCCGCATCTGACAGATACGAATTTGTCTGATTTATGTTATCGAGAGCTGTCTGAAAGATAGCCCCGAAAGTATCCTCTGATTCATTGCTCGTTGTCTTGACACCTGCAGTAGCATTTTTTGCAGCCGTCTGGATCGCGCCTGATGAAATGTTATATAAAGCGGTTATATCCATCTTAAACCTCCGTCATTTACTGTCCCATTGTAAGGCCCTGTTTTGCTATGGCTTTGCTGGCCTCAAACGCAGTAGCATTTGCTTCATAGCTTCTTGAAGCATCGATAAGGTTTGTCATCTCTGTGATGATGTTGACATTGGGATATATAACATATCCGTTCTCATCGGCATCAGGATGAGCCGGATCATATACCATGTTTCCTTCAGAAGTGTCTTCAAATGTATTGCTCACAGCAACACCGTGGCCTTTGAACCTTCTGCTGGCACGTCCGAAGATGGTATCGAAATTTTCATAGCTTCCGTTCTTCTCCTCGAAGGTAACAACCTTTCTCTTATAAGGAGAACCGTCTTCCGTTCTGGTCGTATTGGCATTTGCAACGTTTTCCGCAATGACATCCATACGATAACGCTGTGCCGTAAGGCCGCTCGCATTTATATTAAAAGAATCAAACATTCCCATATTTAAGCCCTCGCTAGATCACTACTTCAAAACCGACTTTATGTTGGCAAACTCTTTGCTCATAGCCTGTATCAGTCCCTGATACTTTAACTGGTTGGAAGCGAGTTCAACCTGTTCCTGTTCGGGATCAACGTTGTTTCCGTCCATTCTGTATGAGAAATCACCGTAGTCCGTATAGATCCTGCCCTTGAGTCTTGAAAGATCAACATTCTTGACTTTGGCATCTATCGAAGTATACTTCTGGTTCTTTAAGGCCTGTGAAAGCTGGCTCTCAAAATCAATATCCTGACGCTTGTATCCCGGTGTATCCTGGTTGGCGATATTGTTCGAGATGAGTTCATTTCTCTCCCATGAAGCGTCTGCAGCCTTGTTGAGTACATTGATGTAGCTGTAGATTCCGGAATTGTACATATCTGACCTTTCTGCCTGTTGGCGAGTTATGTTAACCGCAGGTTTGCATTTACCCCTACTGTCATACATACCCTTCTTAATTATATAGAATTATGCAAAAAAAACAAGGGGTAAACACATTATCTTGTATGTTTTTTACAAAAAATCTATATATCTTGAGTTTTTTGGTTGCTTATGATCACAAAAGGGACCTATACAATGTATAAGTCCCTTTACATATATGAAATCCATTTTCCTATATTGTTTGTGATTCTTATAAACAATATCGTCAAGATCCCGTAAATTCTTTATTGTTTTACTGCTCTTTCTTTCTCAACTTGTCTATCTCGTCAAATACAACATCATTTAAGACTTTTATGTATGTGCCCTTCATACCGGATGATCTTGACTCAATTACTCCGGCAGATTCAAACTTTCTTAAGGCATTGACGATAACGCTCCTTGTGATGCCTACTCTGTCCGCGATCTTGCTGGCAACAAGTATTCCTTCCATTCCGTTAAGCTCGTCAAATATATGAACGATGGCTTCCATCTCAGAAAAGCTCAATGTACTTATAGCAGATTTAACGACTGCGACCTTTCTTGACTCTTCAGCATTTTCCTCATTTACAGCGCGTAGCATTTCAAGTCCTACAACAGTAGAACCGTACTCGCACAGGATGATATCATCGATATCATACATCTGTCCTGATTTGTAGATAAACAATGTTCCCAGTCTTTCTCCGGCTATCTCTATAGGAGCTATTATGGCCGTGAATTTGCTCACATCCGTATCTTCAAACCCAAGTGTCTCTAGATTTACATTTTCCTTGGTTGAGAGAACAGCGAGCATGCGCTCATTTAACATTCCGTCAATAAAGCCGCCCACCTTGTCCTTGATCAGTTCATGTATGACCTCAACATGGTCAGTGTTGTCTATACCGAGGACCTTGCCCTTCTTACTGATGACAAGGACATTGCTGTCAAGTATCTCCTGCATGACCGCACATATATCATTGAACACAACCTTGCTCGAATTGTTGTTGTGCAAAAGCTTTCCGATCTTTCTGGTCTTATCCAATAACTGAACACTGCTCATAGATAAACACCTCCTATGTGAGTAATTTTACCACAATTCGAGTGTTAATTCAAATATTTTTAGACAATTTGCCATATTTAATTCATTAATTGTATTATTCACATTTATACAAAAAAAGAACCGTCAAAAATGACGGTTCTTGATCAATTCTGTTATTACTTTGCATTCTCGGAATAATTACACTCTTCAGACATGCAAACAAGCTTGGCTCCTCTGTGAAGAAGCATCTGTCCACACTTGGGGCAAAGCTTACCTGAAGGCTTCTGCCATGTCATAAAGTCACAGTCAGGGTTATCGATACATCCGTAATACTTTCTTCCCTTTCTTGTAGCCTTTATAACTATATCCTTACCACACTTAGGACAGGTAACTCCTATCTTTTCATAGTAGGGTTTTGTAACACGACAATCCGGGAATCCGGAACAAGCCTGAAACTTTCCGTGAGGTCCGTATTTAATGAGCAGAGGTCTACCGCACTCTTCACAGAGCTCTCCCGATTCCTCATCTCTTATCTCAACATTTTCCAGTTCCTTTTCAGCAGCAATGACAGCCGCATCAAGATCCGGATAGAAGTTCTCTATTATAGTCTTCCACTTAACACTTCCTTCCTCGACAGCATCAAGGAGCGCTTCCATGTTAGCGGTAAATGTAACATCAACGATACTCGGGAAAGCATCTTTCATAAGATTATTTACAATCTCACCGAGCTCCGTTACATATATATTTCTGCCTTCCTTAACAATATATCTTCTTGCAAGGATCGTGCTGATAGTCGGAGCATATGTACTCGGACGTCCTATGCCGAGCTCTTCAAGCGCACGAACAAGGCTTGCTTCTGTATAATGAGCAGGCGGCTGTGTAAAGTGCTGCTTGGGATCATAATCGAATACCTTTAAAGTATCACCCTGTTCAAGATTGCAAAGAAGAGTATTCTTCTCTTCCTTTTCCTCGTCTGCCTCTGTATATACGTTTCTGAAACCTTCAAAAACTATCTTGCTCGAACCGGCACTGAATATATGTCCCGCGGCATCGAATTTTACGCTTGTGGTCTCATACTGGGCCGCAGCCATGCGTGATGCCGTAAATCTCTTCCATATGAGCTGATAGAGCCTTAACTGATCTCTGCTAAGCGAATCCTTGATAAGCTGAGGAGTACGTGCTATATCAGTCGGTCTGATAGCTTCATGGGCATCCTGGATCTTCTTTCCGGACTTCTTGTCTTCTATAACTTCTCCTACATACTTCTCGCCATACATCGAAGCAATATATTCTCGCGCAGCCTTCTGAGCCTCGTCAGATACTCTGGTAGAGTCTGTACGGAGGTAGGTTATGATACCGACGGTACCCTGACCCTTTATCTCAACGCCTTCATAAAGCTGCTGAGCTATACGCATAGTCTTGGATGTAGAGAAGTTAAGAGCCTTGCTTGCCTCCTGCTGGAGTGTTGATGTTGTAAACGGAAGCGGCGCCTTCTTGGTACGTGTTCCCTTCTTTACATCGGCAACAACAAACTTCTTGCCCTCTATATCCTTAATTATCTTATCTATTTCTTCCTTATTCTTAATCTCACCGGAATATGCAGCCGTAAAGTTCTTTCCTGCCTTATCACAGATAAGACCGGCATCCAGTGACCAGTATTCCTCGGGATTAAACGCATTTATCTCATCTTCTCTGTCACAGATTATCCTGAGCGCAACAGACTGAACACGACCAGCACTGAGTCCGCGCTTAACCTTAGCCCAAAGAAGCGGTGATATACGATATCCCACACACCTGTCAAGACAGCGCCTTGCCTGCTGAGCATCTACAAGATCCATATCGATCGATCTTGCATTCTTCAAAGACTCCTTGACAGCATTCTTTGTGATCTCATTAAAGGTGATACGATAAACCTTCTTGCCATCAAGCTTTAAAGCTGCCATTAGATGCCAGCTGATAGCCTCTCCCTCACGGTCAGGGTCAGTTGCAAGATATATCTTATCTGCCTTTTTAACTTCTTTACGAAGGTTCGCGAGTATATCGCCTTTTCCTCTTATTGTGATGTATTTGGGTTCATAATCATTATCGATATCTATGCCAAGTGCTGACTTGGGCAGATCTCTCACATGACCGTTACTGGCCGCAACACAATAATTATTCCCCAAAAACTTTCCTATAGTCTTCACCTTTGCAGGCGACTCAACTATTACAAGATTCTTTGCCATAATGTTTCATTCCTTAACAACGTTTTTCGTGCAACACTATACAATAAAAATCTGACTATGTCAAAAGAAAAATACATTTAATAAGAAAAAAGAGCCGAAGCTCTTTTTCTATTTCATGTCTTTCTTAAGTTCCTCATACTTTTTCTTGTAGACCATAAGACGCTCAACCTGCTTCTTAAGATCGGCATTTTCCTTTATGAGTTCCTTCATGCTCATGTTTTCCGGCGAAGGAGCCTTCTCCTTTTTAACAGGGCCTTCAAATGCCTCTTTGAGGTAGCGATACATAGTAGCCTGGCTTACATCATATTTTTCCATAAGCTCCTGTACGCTCATCTCATGTGCCTCTTTACGCAAAACGCTCATTTTAGGCTTATTCTTGCACGGTCTTCCGCCTTTTGCTATCCATATCATATCTTTTGCCATAGTCTTATTCCTCCTTATCAAGTTTCACGTTGCTAACCTTCATTCATCTGCCTATATCATACCGCATAACCCTTGTGATAATCAAGAGCAAATAAACGGGAGAGTCTAAACTCTCCCGCCAAAGTACTAATAATTCAATTTGATTACTTCAGATCATATAACTGAGTGAAGTTGATGTTAAGAGGCTTAAAGCTATCATTTGCCGGTAATGTTGCAACTGCATCTGTATTAGCAAGATCCCTCTTATCATCATCAATTGTCTTGCCTTTTGTCAAAGCTCTCATACGTGTGTAAATAACTGCATGATATCTGCTGTTAACTCCCTGAACATCTCCATTCATGAGATCAGCAACCCTGTACTTAAACTCATAGATATGACCGTTTGTAAGTACCTGCTTGTCTGTAAGATCAGTTCCAAGTGTGCAATCCTTTGCTGCAATAGGAGTAATGATCTTATAACTCTTTGTACCAACCTTAAGAGCACCTGCTGTTCCATTGGGAACTTCAACGTAGTACTGAGCTACTATCTCTCTCTTGTTATCCTGAAGGTTGTTATTAACTGCTTTGAAGTAAACAGTAATTGTTGTGTCATCTCCATTAAGCCATCCGTTATTAACGCCGCTGTCAGTCTTAAGAGAAATATCATAAGGTACATACTGGCTTGTAACATCGTTTGCTCTGATTGTAGCATTGTTCTTATATGCTGCATAAGGAGCATGAGTACCAGCATTATATGCTGCAACCAGCGTGTTTACAAACAGTTCTTTTTCTTCTTTGCCATCAATGTATGAGTGGCCGGCACCAGTATATGTGATATTACCCTTGTTATAGATATAGTAGTTATTTCTAGCATCGTTGTAATTCAACCTATGATAATTCATCTTAGCTGTTCCCGGTACGCTTATAGTATACCAAACAACTATATCATCATCATAGTTTGTGTCAGTATAGTCGGTCTCCATATCGAGCTGGAAGTACTGATGGTGAGTCGTAGCTGTCTTAATGTACTCACTTGAATACCACCTTGTATCACCATACTTCTCAACACTCTGTTCTAGAGCACCTATTCGGAAAGGATACTCTGTCACCTGTCCTCTATTTAGTCTTGAAACAGTTCTTAATTCACGTTCATGATAATCATTATTTGTATTATGATTATTGGATGTATTTCTAGTCCACTGAGCAGCAATCTCACCATATCTAGCATTATTATGTCTTAAAAGAGCAGGATCTGATAACCCATCCGCAACAGCAGGTCGCGTTTCATCATATTTAGATTCATATTTATCAATCAACTGCGTTTTGTAGTATAGATCCGTAGTCTCAAGGCTCAGACCTACACTTCCGTACCTATCCATTCCCTGAATGTCTCTCAAGTAATGGTCTGCCAAAACACCCCACTCTCTGTCATCAGCTTCTTCTATTCTTGAAGAAGTAAGGTCATGCGTAAACAGGATACTTTTTCCAGATAACATATACTGCCTTACAGCAAGGATAGCTTCTTTTGAATTATCTAATGTTGTACCTCGGAAATTATATACATCTGTAAAGCCCATTACAAGCATGTCATAATCATATAGTTTCTCTAGTCTGTCAACACCGCCTCCAAAAATGGCACCTGTTTGGTTGACGAAATTCGTAACTGTATCCTTATCTACACTAATATTAAAA
>JAEEGJ010002420.1_pt1 | contig 97965 bp, 87 predicted proteins | sample 8958761 | NCBI WGS metagenome assembly JAEEGJ01 (sample SAMN16246546, study PRJNA631951) | gut metagenome | biome: gut microbiome; feature: rumen; material: RS-attached | host: Bos | place: Iran: Karaj | collected 2018-10 | reverse complement strand
CATGCGGTACGTAACCTTATCAGAGAAGGCAAGGCGCATCAGCTGGCAACCGTAATGCAGACCAACAGAAAGCTTGGAATGATTACCATGGACGAGGCAATTCTCCAGCTCTATCAGAACCAGGTTATCACCAAGGATGTGGCATTGCAGTTTGCGCAGGATCCGGATGCCATGGCAATGAAGCTCTAAAAGCATCTGGCGAAACCGCCACCCTCATCAGTTACATATCCATCGATACAAAGCTCGGTAAGAAGACTTCGCAATCTCGAAACAGAGAGACTTGGGTTTTCCTTCCGAGCTTCTTTGTATATTTCATCAAGGCCCATGGGCATATCTTCCAGTACATTGACTATTCCGAACTGCTCATACGGCAGCTCATCCCGGAGGGCTTCAAGTTTCCTCTCGGTTAACTCTGCGGGACTTAAGCCTCCGGGGACGGGGCCTTCCAAAAGAACTTCGAGAATAGAGTCTATGCTGTCTGCAATGGAAGCTCCCTGCTTAATCAAATCATTGGTGCCTGTACTCATTGGATCCGTGATTCGCCCCGGTACGGCAAAAACGTCTCGTCCCTGCTCTAAAGCAAAATCTACTGTAATTTTGCTTCCGCTTTTCAGCCTTGCTTCCGCCACAAGAACTGCGTCGGAAAGTCCGCTTATTATTCTGTTTCTTTCCGGAAAAAGATAGGGCTGCGGCTTTGTGCCCGGAGGAAAAGGGGAGATTAATCCGCCTTTTTCCTTCAAAGAATCGTATAAATCTCTGTTCTGATTGGGGTAGCAGATATCAACCCCACAGCCAAGGATTCCAAAGCTTTGTCCCCCGGCCCTCAGGGCTGCTCTCTGAGCCAATCCGTCAATTCCCCTGGCCATTCCGCTAATGATTCCTATTCCCTTTTTGGCCAGCTCAAAGCCAAAGTATTCCGCGGCTTTTCGACCGTAGCTGCTGGCAACTCTTGTGCCGATTATTGCCACGTACTTTTTGCTCATGGAAGGAAGAAGTCCTTCCACAAACAAATAGGCGGGAGGTCCGGGAATACTTTTTAGCTTTTCAGGATATTCGGGGGAACTTAGGGGCAGAATGCGAATTCCCTTTTTGGTCATGGCAAGGTATGGAGAGTAGATGTCACTTTGCTTCTTGGCTGCAAACAATCGCTCCGCCTCCGAGTTGTTAATAAATCCCACTTCCAATAGGGCTCTTATCTCCTCGTCCTTCGCAAAGAAGAGCTTGGAGGGATCTCCGAAATAAGTAAGAAGTTTTATTTTGCTTTCATCCTTTATATGAACTTCTGAAAGCCAAAGGTGAAAGGGCAGTTCGTTGCTTAAATTATCCATTTTATATTCTCCTTTAATTCCAATATTTTCTGTTGATGGTTCGATAACTGATGGCTTCCTCAAGATGTGAAACATTTATGGCCTCCGACTCCTCTATGTCGGCAATGGTTCTGGCCAGCTTTATTATCTTGTGGTATGCCCTGATGCTAAGACCCAGGGAGGAAAAGGCCTTGGCCATAAGGTCCTTTTCGGGTTTGCCAAGCCTGCAGAAACGGTTTAAGTCCTCGCCGTAGAGTTCCGAATTCATGGCGTATGGCTTTCCGGCATACCGCATTTTCTGGATTTCTCTGGCTTTTACCACCTTTTCTCTCAAATCTTTGCTTGATTCTTCTCCATGTTTTTCTATGGTGTCCACAGGAGGCCTTGAAACCTCCACTGTCATATCTATTCGATCCAGAATTGGACCGGATATTTTGGACAGATATCTGGCAATTTCGGGCTCAGAACAGTGGCACCTTTGCCTGTCCGGAAAATATCCGCAGGGGCAGGGATTCATGGCTGCCACTAACATAAAGTTTGTAGGGTAAGTGTAATTCCCGTAGGCTCTTGCTATGGTTACACATTTGTCCTCAAGGGGCTGTCTTAAAAGGTCTAAGGTGGAACGTCTGAATTCGGTGAGTTCGTCAAGAAAAAGGACAGAACGATGAGAGAGAGACACGGCGCCTGGCTTTGGAATTCTGCCTCCGCCAATTAAGGCCTGATCGGACATGGAGTGGTGGGGAGAAATGAAGGGCCTTTCGGTAATTATGCCTTTTCCCTCTTTTAAGAGTCCCGCCACACTATATATAGAAGAAACTTCTAAGGATTCATCCCTGGTTAAAGGAGGAAGAATGCCGGAAATACGCTTTGCAATCATGGTTTTACCTGCTCCCGGAGGACCGACCATCAAAAGATTGTGGAAACCTGCCGCGCTGATAAGGGCAGCCCTCTTGGCGTTCTCCTGGCCGTATATGTCTATAAAGTCTGCATGTGGGCCTGAATCGCCGGGCTTTGCCGCAGACGATTCACCTTCGTCTCGGCACAGGTATTCAGAAGTGTATCGCCCGGGATTTGAAAGATACAGGAAAACTTCTTTTAAATCCTTCAAGGGTACTATTTCGATGTCTTCCACAAAAGCTGCTTCATCCTTGTTCTCATAGGGAATCAGAAACTTTTTTAGGCCTTTCTTCTTGGCCTGGGAAACCATGGGAAGTATTCCGGGGACTCCTTTTAAGGAACCGTCAAGCCCCACTTCTCCGGCCATAAATATGTCTTCCGTCGCTTCATAATCAAAGAATTCTGAGGCAGCCAGTATGCCAACTGCAATGGGAAGGTCGTATGAGGTGCCTGATTTGGGCAAATTGGCCGGAGAAAGGTTTACTGTGATTTTGGATACGGGTATGGGTAATTGAGAGTTGTTTAGGCCAACTTTCACCCTTTCCTTTGCCTCCCGCAGTTCGCTGCTGGCAAATCCTACCAGTTCAAACCTGGGCAGTCCGTTAGAAACGTCGACTTCTACGTCCACGGGAACCATCTCCACGCCAAGCATGGCACCGGATTTAATTTTGACAATCATAAAAACTCCTTTCGATTGTTTCAAAAATGGAAAAAGCGGATGAACATCCGATGAATTTAAGAATTAAGAAGATTATAACAGGTTGTGGGCAGGAAAAAAATAAAACGTCTCTAAATAATTATTAAATGTTTATAAAATCTGTATTTAGAGGACCTTAAAATTGATTTAAAGAAAATTTTTTAAATAGAAAGGTCTTGCGTGTCAAAGAATTATGTTGTATAGTGTGTGCTGTTATCGACTTTTAAAGTAAAGAGGCAAAGAAACATATATGGCGAAAAACTTAGTTATTGTGGAGTCACCTGCGAAGGTGAAGACAATCAAAAAATTCCTTGGGCCCAACTATGAGGTTATGGCCAGCAACGGACATGTCAGAGATCTGCCAAAGAGTCAGCTTGGTGTGGACGTTGAACATGATTATGAGCCCAAGTATATAACAATACGAGGAAAAGGTGACGTGGTTGCTGCTCTGAGAAAGGAAGTCAAGAAGGCAGACAAGATTTATCTGGCAACTGACCCTGATAGAGAGGGAGAAGCAATTTCATGGCATTTGACCGAGGCTTTAAAGCTTGCGGATAAGAAGGTATATCGAATCACCTTCAACGAAATCACAAAGAATGCTGTCAAGGAGTCATTAAAGAACGCAAGAAGCATCGACATGAACCTTGTGGATGCTCAGCAGACGAGAAGAATTCTTGACAGAATGGTGGGATACAGAATATCTCCTCTGCTTTGGGCAAAGGTTAAGAGAGGTTTAAGTGCGGGACGAGTTCAGTCTGTTGCCTTAAGACTTATCTGTGACCGAGAAGAAGAGGTGGCGGCTTTTGTTCCCGAGGAGTATTGGACTTTGGATGCTCTTCTTACAATGCCCGGCACAAAGAAAGCCATTGTAGCCAAATATACCGGAAACGGCAAGGACAAGGGTGAGATTAAGAACGAAGCTGAGCTCAAGAAGATTCTTAAATCCCTTGAGGGAGCGGAGTTTAAAGTTGACAGTGTCAAAGTCGGCGAAAGAAGCAAGAAACCGCCCCTTCCCTTTACAACATCAACAATGCAGCAGGAGGCCAGCAAGGCTTTAAATTTCTCTACTCAGAAGACAATGCGTCTGGCTCAGCAGCTATACGAGGGAGTTGAGATTAAGGGAGAAGGCACAGTGGGTCTTATTTCTTACCTTCGTACAGACTCCACCAGAGTATCTGATGAGGCTAAGGAAGCTGCAGCAGAATATATTACAGCCAACTTCGGAGAGGAATATCTTTCCGAAAAAGAGAACACCAAAAAGAACGACCATAAGATTCAGGACGCTCATGAGGCCATCAGACCTACAGACCTTAACAGGGACCCTATTACTTTGAAGGACAACCTTCCAAAGGATTTACTTAGACTTTATCAGCTTATCTGGAAGCGCTTTGCAGCAAGCCAGATGAGTGAGGCAAAATATGAGACAACTTCCGTCAAGATTTCCGCGAAGGAGAACAAATTCAGCTTCTCTGCTTCCAAGCAGATTTTTGACGGTTATATGAGAGTGTATGTTTCCGAGGATGACAAGGAGGAGACAAATACCTTAAGCAAAACCATCGACAAGGATACCAAACTTACCCTTAAGGAGTATGATTCCAAACAGCACTTTACACAGCCCCCTGCACATTTTACAGAGGCAAGCCTTGTAAAGACTCTTGAGGAACTGGGAATCGGAAGACCCAGTACATATGCACCTACTATTACAACAATTCTTGCAAGACATTACGTAACCAAGGAAGGCAGAAACATTTACACCACAGAACTTGGTGAAGTTGTCAATAAAATCATGAAAGATGAGTTCCCTTCCATCGTTGATGTGAATTTCACAGCAAATATGGAGATGCTTCTTGACGGAATCGGAGACGGAAACGTTAAGTGGAAGGGAGTTGTAAGCAACTTCTATCCTGATCTTGATGAGGCTGTCAAGAAGGCAGAGAAGGAACTTGAAAGTGTAAAAATTGCCGACGAAGAATCAGACGAAGTCTGTGAAGTGTGTGGCAGAAAAATGGTATACAAGTACGGCCCCCACGGTAAATTCCTGGCTTGTCCCGGTTTCCCCGAGTGCAGATTTACCAAGCCCTACTTTGAAAAAACCGGTATAGCATGTCCTAAATGCGGAAAAGACATTGTTATCAAAAAAACGAGAAAAGGCCGCAGATACTATGGTTGTATCGGCGCTCCCGAGTGCGATTTCATGTCCTGGACCAAACCTGCAGATGCTAAATCGGAATAATTACCAAATAGACAGAAAATGTATTGGTATAATTGAATAAAAAATAGAAATAGTCTAAAAATTTAGCAAAATGTGTTGCAACAAGACCAATTTTGTGTTACTATGTCAATACTCGGTTATGGATTCAGGGGGATACCTTTACCGAAATGCAAAAGCATACAAGTAATAAGGAGGCGGAGATATGAGTAGTGTACAGCTGCTTGACAAGACAAGAAAAATAGGGAAACTTTTACACAACAACAATTCAAGCAAAGTCGTTTTTAACGATATTTGCCGTGTTATGAGGGAAATTCTCAACTCTAACATTTTGGTTATCAGCAAAAAAGGTAAAGTGCTCGGTGTCGGCGAAGTTGAAGGGATTGCCACCATCACTCAGCTCCTTGACGATCAGGTAGGAGGCTTTGTTGACGGAATGCTTAACGAGCGCCTTTTGGCTATTCTTTCCACGAAGGAGAATGTTAACCTTGAGACTCTTGGTTTTGAGGGAGACAGCATAAACGCATACCAGGCCATCATCACCCCCATCGAGATTGCCGGTGAGAGACTTGGAACCTTGTTCATCTATAAGCAGGGTGAGCAGTATGATATTGACGATATTATTCTTTCTGAGTACGGAACCACTGTTGTGGGTCTTGAAATGCTCAGAGCTGTCAATGAAGAGAGCGCTGAGGAGAAGAGAAAAGTTGATGTGGTTAAATCCGCTATCAATACCCTTTCATTCTCAGAGATGGAAGCAATTACCCATATCTTTGACGAATTAAACGGAATGGAGGGCATCCTTGTAGCCTCCAAGATTGCCGACAGAGTCGGAATCACACGTTCTGTTATTGTTAACGCTCTTCGTAAGTTTGAGAGTGCAGGCGTAATCGAGTCAAGATCTTCAGGTATGAAGGGAACCTACATCAAGGTTCTTAACGATGTTGTATTCGATGAGATTGCCGAGCTTAAGAAACAGAACATCAAGAAGTAATTAGATTTATTAAAATTTGATGTCGTAATGGAAGATTGACAGATAAGAAAGATAAAAGGATTTATTGAGTAAGCCTCAATAAGTCCTTTTTTTATCCGATATATTATATACATCTCCCATTATGGGCAAAAAGGTCAAACCCCAAGATATTGATTTTTTTTGTGAGTTGATAAAAACATCTTGTGTTTTTTCTGAAATATCATATAATGAATATGATAGGTTTAATGTAAGACTAAAAGGAGAAGTTTATGTTTTCATCCGGCGTATTTAATTACATCAACCTGTTGGACAAGGCGGCAGACGGTGCATGGGCCAGACACGAGGCTATTTCCAACAACATTGCCAACCAGGATACTCCCGGTTACAAGAGACAGGACGTAGATTTCGAATCCGAGCTCAAGAAAGCCCTTAGAATCAGCCGTTACACCGAAAACATCGACAACAGGAACAATCTGGACAAGCAGATTGCAAACCTTGACTTCAATTCTCTGAAACCCAAGGTTTTCACTGACATGAGAAGCTATTCCTACAGACTTGACGGCAACAATGTGGATCCCGATACAGAGGGTGTATACCTTGCAGCCAACCAGGCCAAGTACGAAGGCATTTATGCCAGCATCAGGAATGAGTTTGATAACCTCAGCAGAGTAATGCAGTAGGAAAGGAGACTTAGTTTATGTCTATGTTTTCAGCTTTTAACATCAATGCTTCCGGCATGACGGCTCAGAGATATCGTATGGATATCATTGCTGAGAACGTTGCAAATGCGGAAACCACAAGAACAAAGGACGGCTCACCTTACAGACGTAAGATGGTGACCTTTGAGGAGAAGGATTCTAAGACCAACTTTAAGCACATTTTATCCAAATCCATCGACCAGTATTCCGGCAAGGGAGTAAAGGTTCACGGAGTGTATGAGGATACTGTGCAGGATTTCATCAAAGTTTATGATCCCGCTCATCCCGATGCAGACGAGAATGGATATGTATTGTATCCCAATGTCAACATCGTTCAGGAAATGACGGATCTTATCGATACAACACGTTCCTATGAGGCGAACTCGACGGCTTTTACCGCAAGTAAAGCCATGGCAATGAAAGGATTGGAGATTGCTGAATAATGAATCATATTTCACCTATTTCAGGAGTTATAGCCCCGGTTGCTGTTGTTAATTCGGGCGAAGCAACACCAAAGAAAGTGGAGGGAAATCTCTTTGATTCCATACTTGGTGCGGCTATCGATAACATTAAAGAGACCAACGTATATCTTTCAAGCGCAGAGAATGAGAAAGTAAAGTTTGCCCTTGGAGAGAGTGAGAGTACACATGATCTGGCAATCGCTCTTCAGAAGGCATCTACGGCATTGCAGTACACTGTGGCTGTGAGGGATAAGTTTGTAGAGGCATACAGGGAGATAATGAATCTTCAGATTTAGTTACGCAAGGAAGCAGTAAGGAGAATTAACCATGGTCGAAAAACTGAAGGAGCTTTGGCAGAAGGTCGTTGATTGGTGGAATAAGTTTACCTCCAAGCAAAAGACCATAATTGTGGGGGTAGCCGCCATAGTTATTTTGGCGTTTGCTATTCTGGTTATGGTGCTTTCGCAACCGGTATATACACAGTTGATGGTTTGCGATGACACGGCATCGGCATCAAAGATAATAGAGCTCTTGGAAGGCCAGGACATTACATACCAGACCAGCAAGGACGGACTGGTTATAAGTGTTCTTGAGGAAGATTACTCCAAGGCGAGACTGGCACTTGGCGCCGCAGGTGTTCCCACCCAGGGAATGACCATCGACGACGTTGTAAGCGGCGGTCTTTCCACTACTGAATCAGATAAACAGAAGAAATACGTAAAATATAAACAGGACGAACTCTCATCCACCATTGAGATAATGGATTCGGTTGAGAGTGCCAAAGTCGAACTTTCAATTCCTGAGCAGGACGGAACTCTTATAGCTTCCTCTCAGGAGTCAAGCTGTGCCATTTTCCTTAAGCTTAACGGCGATTTCACAGAGGAAATGGCTTCTTATATTGCCAGATTTGCAGCCACATCTCTTGGCAATACAACCACCAACCACATTACAATCATAGATTCCAACGGCAAGCTTTGGTTCTCGGGAGACAACGAGATAAGCGTAGGCGGAATCGCATCCTCACAGCTTAATGCCCGTTTGCAGCAGGAGGGTGAGGTAATAAATTCGGTTAAGCGCGTGCTCCTCGGAACCGGTCAGTTTAATTCCGTTGAAGTTGCATGCAGCCTTGACATTGATTTCTCTTCAACAACAAAGCAAACCCAGACTTATGATGCTCCTGCAGGCAGAACTGAGGGCATGATAAGCGAGGAGACCATATACAACTCTGAGTCCACAGGAAGTAACGGAGGAATTCCCGGAACCACTTCCAATGACGACACCACAGCTTATGAGTATGCTGACGTATCAAATGAGTCCGCAACGGAGTCGGAAGAGTATCGTAAGTATCTTCCCAACACCTACACCACAACTTCTGAAGTACCCGCGGGAACTATTAATTATGCCAGCTCATCAGCTACGATCACAGCCATCAATTACAATGTAATCAACGAGGCTGACGCTGAGAGCCAGGGTCTTTTGGACGGAATCACCTGGGATGAATATAAAGCCGCCAATTCAGAGGCTATAAAGCTTACGGTTGATGATGAATTCTACAATGCGGTTGCAACAGCCACCGGCATGCCCAAGGAAAGCATCACCATCATGGCTTATCAGATAAATGAGTTCATGGACAAAGAATCTACAGGAATGGCTGCAGGAGATATCCTTTCAATCATCCTTATCGTTCTCATCCTTGGACTGTTGGGATTCGTTGTATTCAGGAGCATGGCTACCAAGGAAGCTCCTCAGGAAGCAGAAGAACTTTCAGTGGAAGATCTGCTTCAGTCCGCACCCGAGATCGATGTTTCGGATATTGAGGTTGAGACCAAGTCTGAGACCAGAAAGATGATCGAGAAGTTCGTGGATGAGAATCCCGAGGCTGCAGCCAACCTCTTAAGAAACTGGCTGAACGAGGAATGGGGGTAACCTGTAATGCCGAGAAATTCGGAAGAGAAAATAACAGGCCTGCAGAAAGCGGCAATCCTATTGATTTCATTAGGCCCCGAACGAAGCGCCGGTATATTTAAACATCTCAAAGAAGAAGAAATTGAAGAATTAACGCTGGAAATTGCGAATACAAGAAGCGTAACACCTCAGGTTAAAGAGCAGGTAATCAATGAATTCTATGAAGTATGTCTTGCTCAGCAGTACATCGCCGAAGGTGGTATCGGATACGCAAAGGAACTCTTGGAGCACGCCCTTGGCGGCGACAAGGCTGTGGAGGTTATTGGAAAGCTCACTGCCAGCTTGCAGGTTAAGCCCTTTGAGTTTATCCGTAAGGCAGACGCAACCCAGCTTTTAAACTTTATTCAGGACGAGCATCCTCAGACAATCGCCCTTATTTTGTCGTACCTGTCTCCTCAGCAGGCGGCTATGATAGTATCTGCACTGCAACCTGACAGACAGGCTGATGTTGCCAAGAGAATTGCAATGATGGACCGTACAAGTCCCGATGTCATCAAAGAGGTGGAGAAAGTGCTGGAGAGCAAGCTTGCATCCCTCGTAAACCAGGATTACACCATTATCGGTGGTGTAGATGCGGTAGTAGATATCTTGAACACCGTAGACCGTGGAACAGAGAAGCATATCATGGAGACTCTGGAAATCGAAGAGCCCGAGCTTGCGGACGAAATCAGAAAGAAGATGTTCGTATTCGAGGATATCCTTCTTTTGGACGACAGAGCTATCCAGCGTGTGCTTAGAGATGTTGACAACTCTGACCTTGCAATTGCCCTTAAGGGTGCAAATGAGCAGGTTCAGACTGCAATATTCAATAACCTCTCAAAGCGTCTCGCAGTTATGATCAAAGAGGATATGGAATTCATGGGCCCTGTGCGTATGAAGGATGTTGAGGAAGCTCAGCAGAAGATTGTAAATATCATACGTAAGCTCGAGGATTCCGCAGAGATTGTAATCTCCAGAGGCGGAGGTGACGAGATTGTCGTATAACCTTGTTAAGAACTTCAATACCGTAATACCCCAGGAAGACAAGGTTATGATTGACAGTAATGAAATCATAGCCCAGAAACTTCAGATATACAGGGAGACACATCCTGTAAACAGCAACCCCGGCGGATTTCAGGCAGGACTTTCTGCAAGACAGATTGACGTGGTTGAGAATGAAGACGGGCTTCCCAGAGAAGAGGGTGAAACCGATATTCCCATGGAGGATTTCGACGCCTCTTCGTTTGACGCACCCGTCTATGAAGGACCGGACCCCAGAGAGCTGGTGGCTCAGGCTGAAGAAGAAATCGAGAAGATGAAGGAAGAGGCCAGAGCCGAAATCGAGGAAGAGAGAGAAAGAGCCATCGAGGAAGGCCGTAAGAAGGGGTATGATGCGGGATACGACCAGGGCAACAAGGAAGGCATGCAGCGCCTGGACAGGGAAAGAAGAGAACTGTCTGAAGAGCGCGTGAAAATGGCCGAAGAGTACGAACAGATGGTGGCCAATCTTGAGCCTGATCTGGTTGAGACTATCAACGATATCTATAAATATATTTTCAATGTTGACATGTCCTCCTACAAGGACATTGTGTCATATCTGGTTATCAACTCCTTGAACCACATAGAGGCAAGTAAGAACTATTTAATCCATGTGGCGAAAGAGGATTACGCATACATCAGTATGCAAAAGAAGCTTATTCAAGCCGATTCAATCGTTGGCAGCGCTTCCCTGGAATTTGTGGAGGATGCTTCCCTGGCAAAGGGACAGTGCCTTATCGAAACGGAAAGCGGAATTTACGATTGCGGACTGGATACGCAACTTACGGAATTATCCAAGAAGCTTAAGATTTTATCCTACCAGAAGGAATAAGCTTCGGGGAGAAACGATTTGAACGCACCCGAGATCCAAATTCAAAAGTATAAGAAGCTGTTGAACCAAAGCTTTTATGTAAAAAAAGGCAAGGTGGTCAACGTTATCGGCTTAACCATCGAGTCCGCCGGTCCCGATTCTAAAATGGGAGATATCTGTGTGATTTATCCGGAGGAGGAAGGGGCTAAGCCTATTCGTGCTGAAGTTGTAGGCTTCAGGGACAGGAAAACTCTCCTTATGCCCTTTGATCTTACTGAAGGCGTAGGCGCCGGAAGTATTGTGGTCAATACCGGGGACGTCCTTAAGGTAAATGTAAGTGACGATATGCTCGGGCAGGTCCTTAACGGCCTTGGAGAGCCCATTGAAGGTGGAAGCTTTGAGGGTGGCACACCCTACAGTGTTGAAAGCCTTCCGCCGGATCCTATGAAGAGGAAAATTATAGACGAGGTTTTGCCCCTGGGAGTAAAAGCGGTTGATGGTCTTATAACCATAGGCAAGGGACAGAGAATCGGAATTTTTGCCGGATCAGGTGTGGGAAAATCTACCCTTATGGGTATGTTCGCGAGAAATACAAAGGCTGATATCAATGTCATCGCCCTTATCGGAGAGCGAGGCAGAGAGGTCAGAGAATTCATAGAAAGAGACCTTGGAGAAGATGGTATGGCCAGGTCCGTGGTTGTGGTAGCAACCTCAGACCGCCCGGCTTTGGAAAGACATAAAGCTGCTCAGACCGCCACCGCCATAGCGGAGTATTTCAGGGACAAGGGAAAGGATGTGCTTCTTATGATGGACTCCTTGACCCGTTTCTCCATGGCCCAGAGAGAGATAGGCCTTGCATCGGGCGAACCTCCCGTAACAAGAGGATATCCCCCCAGCGTTTATGCACAGATGCCCAAGCTCCTTGAAAGAGCAGGATGTATAGAACAGGGCTCTATTACAGGGCTTTATACGGTGCTCGTAGATGGTGACGATTTTAACGAACCTATTACCGATACCGCCAGAAGTATTCTGGATGGCCATATAATGCTGGACCGCCGACTTGCTCATAAGAACCATTACCCGGCAATTGATGTTTTGCAGAGTATTTCAAGATGTATGTCCCAGATTGCGGACAGAGATCACAAGAAGGCGGCGGGCAAACTTAAAAATGCGCTGGCCACCTACAACGAGGCGGAAGATCTTATAAACATCGGAGCTTACAGACCCGGTTCAAACCCGTCCATTGATTTTGCCATCAGCAAGATTGATGCCATAAACGAGTTTTTGATGCAGGAAACCGATGAAAAGTTCGATTTCGAAGATACCAGGCGTATGCTTATTAATCTTTTGGAAGACACTCCCAAGATTGAGGACATTCCGGAGGAAGAGAGATAGTAAATGGCACGGTTTCGTTACAGGATGCAAAGCGTCTTAAATATCAAACTTAAGCTTGAGACTCAGGCCAAGCAGGAACTTGGCCTTGCTCAGCAGGCTTTGAACAACGAAGAGGCCAAACTTATGGACCTTCGGGTGCGGAAACATGAGTATATCAAAAGCACGAGAGAAAGCCTTACAGGAGGCTTAAGTGTACGGGAGATAAAGGAAAACCAGGCAGCCATAAAGATTATTGATGATTTCATTGAGGCACAGATTTTGCAGGTAAGGCTGGCTAAAGAAGGCGTGGACAGAGCCACAGAAAAGCTTAAGCAGTGCATGGTTGAGAGAAAAGCCCAGGAAACCTTGAAGCAGAAAGCTTTTGAAGAGTTCCTCAAGGAGGAGAACAGGGCTGAAATGAAGGAAATAGACCAACTTACAAGTTATATGTATTCACAGGGTGATTAAACATGGCAGATCAGGAATTCATGAACGAAGAAGAAATAAAGGCCGAGAAGAAGTCCATAGCGGACGAGAAGAAGAAGCTCAAAGACGAGCAGGCCAAACAGAAGAAGGAAGCCAAGAAAAGGGCTAAGGAAATAGCCAAGAGACAGGCGAAACTTGACGAGGAAGATGAAGAGGGCGGAAGTGTATCCGTTTTCCTTGTAACTATCGTTATTGTGGTCATCTGGCTTGCAATTTTATGCCTTCTTGTAAAACTGGATGTGGGCGGATTCGGTTCAGGAATTCTTACCCCTATCCTTAAGGATGTTCCGGTTGTCAACAAGATTCTCCCTTCGGATTCTGTCATGGAGACGAGCTACGAAAGCAGCTATGAAGGCTATACATCTCTTCGAGATGCGGTTGAGTATTCAAAAACTTTGGAATCTCAGCTTGAGGATTCAAGATCCACAGAGGAGCTGCAGGCTGCAGAGATAGCGGAGCTTAAGGCTGAAGTGCTTAGACTTCAGGAATTCGAAGACATGCAGGTTGAATTCCAGAGAATCAAGAATGAATTCTATGAAGAAGTGGTCTATGCGGAGAAGGGTCCCGGACCTGAAGAGTACATCAAATACTTCGAGTCGATTGATCCCACAACTGCAGAGACATTATATAAACAGGCCATAGTTAAGAAACAGGTGGATGAGGAACTTGAGGATTACGCCAAGGCTTACTCGGAAATGAAGCCAAAGGAGGCGGCAGGCATCTTTGAGAAGATGACCAACAACCTTGAACTTGTGGCCAAAATACTTGGACTTATGAACGCCGATGACAGAGGTAAAATCCTTGGCGTTATGGAAAAAGAAACAGCTGCAAAAATAACTAAAATTATGGATCCTGAGGGTTAAGTCATTCGGGTTATGAACCGATATAATCTTTGTAACCCGTACCTTGAAAACTGAAGAGAGGAGAATGCGAATGACTTACACACCTGTAAATGGTACAAGACCCATGGTAATGGATTTTGCACCCCAGGCGCCGGATGTCAATCAGATGTCAAAAGACGGCAGCTTTACAGACGTATTCAAGGGTCAGACAGGAGACAAAGCCGAAGCACAGGCTTCGAATCCCAAGACAACCGGAAAAGAAAATGCCGGTGAGAGCCTGAAGAGTAAGAAAGGTCCCGCAAAGGAAATCAAAGAAACAAGCGAGACCACAGAAACAAAGCAGGCAGAACCCATGGATGCAGCAACTAAGGAAACTGTTGAAACAGAGGTTAAGGAAGCAATTACCGAAGCTATCTCAGAAATCGCTGAGGAGTTCGAAATGGAACCCGAAGAGATTATCGATATCATCGAAAAGATGGGACTTCAGCCGGTAGATATCCTTATCCCCGAGAATCTTACACAGGTTGTTCTAGAGGTAGCAGGAGAGACAGAGCCCATGGCCCTGGTAACTGACGAAAACCTTAACAACTTTGTAAATGAGTTAAACGAAGAACTTAGAACTGTAATTGACAATCTGGCAGCAGAAAACAATGTAACAAGAGATGAAGTTATCGAAACAGCATCTGCGTTTGAAAATGCGATGGCTGAGACAATGGAAGCAACTGCTCCCAAGGAAGATAACGACATCAAGGTAACCTTCGAAGTGAAAGAAGACAAGACTTCAAAGGAAACCAAAACAAATGACCTTCAGAATGAAGGCAAGGAAGTCCAGGTTAAAGAGGACAGCAAAATTTCTGAAGTTCCCGAGACGAAGTCATCAAAGGATAATAAGAACGAAGCTCACGACGGTGCAGCCAAAGGAAATATCCTTCTTGACAATATCGCAAACAAGGTCACCGAGACAGTTGTAGAAACAGCGGATTCTACTTTTACCTACACAGAAGCAAGACAGGTAATGGATCAGGTTATCGAAAGAATCCACGTAGCTGTGAAGCCTGACACATCAGATATCGAGATGATGCTTCATCCCGCAAGCCTCGGAGCAGTAAACGTTCATCTTTCCAGCAAAGAAGGAATGGTAACCGCGCAGTTCACAACTCAGAACGAGCAGGTTAAGGCAATCCTCGAAGCTCAGATGATTGAACTTAAAGAAACCTTCGAAGCAAAGGGTGTCAAGGTTGACAACATTGAAGTTTCTGTTCAGACAAATGCTTTTGCTCAGGAATATGAGAATTCCAGAGACAGAGGAAACGGACAGAACGAAGAAAGAACCAGAAGACAGGGAACCAGAAGAATCAACTTGAATTCACTCGAAGAAATTCCCGAGGATTTAAGCGAAGAAGAATCCATAGCCGTTTCCATGATGGAAGCTAACGGCAGCACGGTGGATTACATGGCCTAAGGGCGAAAGGAGTATTAATGAGTTCAATAGCATATGTAAATGATAAGGGCGAGTTTTTAAAAACTGCATCTCAGGAATCTATTGCATCTCAGGTATCCAACAAGAACAAGTCGGATATGAACAAGGATACATTCCTTCAGCTCCTCGTAGCTCAGATGAAGTACCAGGATCCCCTGGAACCTACTTCCAACACAGAGTACATTTCCCAGTACGCTACATTCACTCAGGTTGAAGAGATTCAGAACATGGCAGCCAGCATGGAACTTTCCAGAGCATCATCACTGGTAGGACAGGAAGTAATGATCGAAACCAAGGATGACGACGGAGTAACAAAGAGTGTCCAGGGCAAAGTTGATTATGTAACATATGAAAACGGCAAAGCCTATGTTTCAATCGATGAAAGCCTCTATTCCGTAAGTGATGTAACAAGCATTGTTGATAAGACCTACATGGATGCATACGCACTGGCAAGCAATCTTATTAAGAGGCTTACAGAACTTCCGGCAGTTAACGCCGTTTCAGAGAAAGACCTTGTTGAAATCGACAGTCTCTGGTCAATCTACAACGGCATGGATGACTACCAGAAAACATTTATTGCATCAGATGCATTAAAAGCTCTAAAGGAATACGCAGAAAGAGCCGATGTAGTAAGGGAACGTATCAAAGAGTACGAAGCAGCAAAGGAAAACGAGACAACGACAGAAGATTCCACATCAATCTAAGACGGATCTAAAGTTCTGAAGGAACAGAAGGGAGGAAATCAAATGTCATTTCAAAAGACAGGATTCCTTTCCATCGAAGCACTGCAGGATCAGTACTTAAACCAGAACAAACCCGCCGCTGCTAAAGAAACACCTGAAGTTAAATTCGGGGACGTCTTCAAATCGAAAATCAAGGCAGAAGAAATTGCAAACCTTAAATTTTCGAAGCACGCAGTAGGCAGACTGGCAGACAGAAACATAACCCTTTCTGACAACCAGATCGAACGTTTAAGTGACGGAGCTGCAAAAGCAAGCGAAAAAGGAATCAGAGATTCACTGGTCATCGTAGATAAGCTGGCATTTATAGTAAATGTACCGAACAAAACGGTTGTAACAGCAATGGACCAGACAGAAACAAACGAGAACGTATTCACCAATATTGACGGAGCCGTAATAGCATAACCGGACCTTACAGGAGGTTATTCATTCCCGACCGACAGACGGAATGAAGAAGCGGCTCTCCATTACAGGAGGCATTTAGCTTATGATGAGATCACTTTTTTCTGGTGTATCAGGACTTAAAACACACCAGACCAAGATGGACGTTATCGGTAACAACATCGCAAACGTTAACACCACAGCATTCAAATCATCTTCAGTTACTTTCTCGGCACTTATGTCCCAGACAACACAGAATGCATCAGGACCCAACGCCACAACCGGTACCGGTGGTATCAACCCCCGTCAGATCGGTCTTGGTGTTAAATCAGGTGCCATCAATACAGATATTTCCGGACAGGGTTCAGCTCAGTCCACAGGTAACCCCTTTGATATCATGATTACCGGTGACAATTTCTTTATCGTGTCAGACGGAAATTCAAACTTCTTTACCCGTGACGGTTCATTTTACGTAGACGGTGCAGGTAACCTTGCAATGACCAGCATCGGTTACAATGTAATGGGCTGGCAGGTTGATCCCGAGACAATGGAGATTAAGAAGGATTCAGTTTCGGCTCTTAGAATTATGAGCGCTGAAAACATGACCTATCCCCCTGAGTCAACTTCAAAGGCTTATTTCTCAGGAATTATTGACAAGAACGATACTGATGTAACAAGCTCATCAGGACTTATTCGTAACGTTAACTTCTATGATGCTTTAGGTTACAGCTACACAGCAAAGCTTACCCTTAAGGCTACAGATACTGCCGGCGAGTATGCTTTCGAGCTTGACTCAATTATTGACTCAAAGGGTAATGTACTTGAACAGGACTTCAGCAAGATTCTTGGAAGCAGTGGTGTACAGACAGATAATAAGACAGACTTCACCCTTGCAAAGGGCTACAGCTTAAGCGGCGGAACTTTAAGCTATAACGGAACAGCTGTTGTTACACTTAGCAACATCCTTGAAGCTGCTGCAGGCGATAATCAGGGAGCCCTTCGTGAGAGCCCCGGAGGTTTTACCGCAGATGCTGTAATTAATGGACAGACATACACGCCTGCACAGCAGTACGAGATGGCAGTAAATGAACTTGCAAAGGCTTTTGGCTTTGAAGGAAGCGAGAAGGCCTTCTACACATACTGGATTAAGGCGGATACAGCAACTCCTCCCGCTTACCAGAGACATAGACTTACAGCTGATATTCTCAGCGCAGACATCGCACAGGACGCTACAAACAGAACTCTCCACGCAGATCAGCGTGAGATTCAGGGTGCTACAATCGATTACGATACAAACACCGGTAAGTTCAAGGGCATCAGTGGTGCTGACAACGCGACAGCAGTCACATTAAGACTCAGCGCTCTCGGCGGCGAGTTTACAGATATCACAATCGACTTTGAGACATCTTCAATGTACGATAACAAGGGTACTTCAACAATTGCCGGTAAGAACGGTGATACAAAGGGCCTTGGAACCGGTAGAAGACTTGGTAAGATGACTCAGGTTTCCATCCAGAACAACGGTATGATTTATGCGGCATACGACAATGGTATGACAAGACTTCTCGGACAGATTGCTTCCGCAGAATTTGCAAATGCATCGGGTCTTACAAAGGAAGGCGACAACCTTTACTCCGCATCAACAAACTCCGGTGAGTTCGATGGAATCGGTGTTGATGTAACTGCTAACGGTGGCTACTTCTCAACAGGTGTTCTTGAAATGAGTAACGTAGACCTCTCTGCAGAGTTCACTTCAATGATCACCACACAGCGTGGTTTCCAGGCAAACAGCCGAATCATTACAGTTTCGGATACATTGCTTGAGGAGCTTACAAACCTTAAGAGATAATGATTAATTAAATCATAATTTAATAGAGATAGGGATAAGGGTGTTCGGAGAGCACCCTTATCCCTGTTTACATAATATTTTTCTGCAAACAATTTTGAAAATTCCGACAAATCATTTTGGGAGGTTTACATAATGATTGAAGTAACAAAAATGAATGGACAGAAACTGCTGATAAATCCTGATTTGATGGAGATGGTTGAAGAGACTCCTGATACGGTTGTCACATTCACTACAGGCAGAAAAATTATTATAAAAGAAAGTAGACAAGACCTGAAAAATTTAGTAAAATCGTATAGAAAGGATGTTTTTGCAAAATAGAGCGAAAATATCGGGTGGTATTGCATGGATATAGCTTCAATTATCGGATTGGTGTTATGCCTTGGCATGATGCTTTTGGGTATCATTACCAGTGGTGGTATTCAGACCATCGGTAACTTCATTGATGTCCCTTCTGCAGCTATCACTTTTGGTGGTGCTTTTTGTGCGATTTTGGCATCCAATTCAATTGCTACCTTCGTTGCAGGCCTTAAGAGCTTCACCCTGATTCTTAAAGCTCCTGCAAACAACACGGCAGACACAATCAATAAAATCATCGAGCTTTCCAACGTAGCACGTAAGGAAGGCTTATTGTCGTTAGAGGAAGCTTCCTCCCAAATTGACGATGCATTCCTGAAAAAGGGAATTTTACTTATAGTCGACGGTACAGATCCCGATCTTGTACGTGGCATCATGGAAACAGAGCTTATGTGTATCGAAACCAGACACAAGAAGAAAATCGGTTTCTGGGACGACGTAGGTTCCATGGGTCCTGCCTGGGGTATGATTGGTACCCTTATCGGTCTGGTTAACATGCTGCAGAACATGTCAGACCCTGACTCCATTGGACCTTCCATGGCGACAGCTCTTATCACAACACTTTACGGTTCCATGCTGGCTAACTGGATTTGTGCTCCTGTATCCAAGAAATTGTCATATAACAACTCCGTGGAGATTACGGAGAAGGAAGTTATGATAGAGGGCCTGCTTTCGATTCAGGCAGGTGAGAACCCCAGAGTTATCGAAGAGAAGCTTAAGTCATTCCTGGCTCCTTCCGAGAGAACCACTTCCTCTGAGGGAGGTGAAGAGTAAATGGGCAAACAGCGCAAGGAAGATCCGCCGCCACCGGGGGCCCCGGCTTGGACAGCCACCTTTGGCGACCTGATGAACCTTCTGCTTTGCTTCTTCGTCCTTCTCTTCTCAATGTCAACTATTGACGCTGAAGCATTTGAGCAGTTGGCGGCATCATTCACAAAGACAATCAGTATCCTCTCGGGCGGCGCCACCGCAATTGGAGAGGGCGTACTCATAAGCAGCGGCGTAAGCCAGCTTAATGAGCTTGACGAATACATAAACAGTACAGGTAAGATGGCCGAGAACGACGAGGAGGCCGAAGCTGTAGACGAGAAGCAGGAAATTCTTGATGAGCTTGAGGCTGAAAAGCTTAAAGCGTCAGAGGAACTTGCAGAGAAGATTGCCGAGGCGGTTAACGAGAATAACCTGGCCGGCAAGATAGACATACAGTTCACATCCCAGTATGTTCAGCTTACCTTAAACGGAGCGATTCTTTTTGACTCGGGACAGGCAGTCCTTAGAAGCGAGATTCTCCCCGTAATGGCCAATATAGGCGCAATACTTGAAAAGTACGCGGCGTACACTATAGAGATTGAAGGACATACCGACAACGTCCCCATGCACTCTGCAAAGTATGCCAACAACAATGAACTTTCGGCGGCCAGAGCATTGGCAGTATTTGATTATCTTCTTGCCAACACAAGCCTTGATCCCGCAATGATAAAGACTTCCGGAAGAGGCGAATACAAACCCATTGCCGACAATTCCACAGCCGAAGGAAGAGCCAAGAACAGGCGCGTAGAAATAAGAATCTATCACGAACTAAGTGATTACTAGGGGTGGATGATTATGAAAAGGAATTTGATATCGGTTTTAATCCTGGCACTTTTGGTGGTTAACGTTGCTCTTACTGCAGTCATGATGTTCTCTGTGGTAGGCACAAGCCGAAAGACAGCAGCTTTGGTTGAAGATATATCAGCTGCAATGTCACTGGATCTGACGGATCCTACAAGTGTTGAGGAACCTGTGGCTACGGTTTCCATAGCTGACACCGCCACATATAAGTTTGCCGATCAGCTGACCATTACTCTTAAGAGCGGCAGCGACGGAAAGGATCATTACTTCGTAACCAGCGTATCCTTCTCCATGAATACGAAGGATCCCGGATATAAGGATTACGGAGCAAGCGTTGCGGCAGGCGAGCACGATACAATGCTGAAGGCTGCTGTATACGATGTTTTAAGCGGATGCACAATAGAGGATTTGAGAGCCGACAACAATGCAGCCGCATCAAAGGAGATTCTAAAGAGAATCCAGAGCGAATACGGTTCAGAGTTTATCTACAAGGTTAACTTCATAGATTTCCTGTATCAGTAAAGCTCCTTTGCTTAAATACAGTTAAAAGGAGGTGAACGATGTGGGCGAAGTATTATCGCAGAACGAGATAGATAACCTGCTGGCAGCGCTGAGTACCGGCGAGCTGGACGTGGATAACATGAATGATCCCGGCGAGGTACAGGTCAAGAATTACGACTTTGAAAGGCCTGCAAAGTTCTCCAAGGAGCATTTAAGGACACTGGAAATCATATTCGAGCATTACGGAAGATTGCTTTCCACCAACTTACCGATTTATCTTCGTAAGAATGTACAGATAAACGTAGCCAGCTCCGAGACGGTTACCTTTTCGGAGTTCACGAATGCACTGGCGACCCCCTCTATTTTGGGAATTGCCAACTTTGCTCCCCTAAACGGAAATATAATATTGGATCTATCCACCAACCTTGGCTTTGCCATGATAGACAGAATGCTTGGCGGACCCGGAGCGCCGGTGGAGAAGTCCAGAGAATTTTCGGATATAGAGCTTACCATATTGGAGAAGACCATGGTTGTATGCGTACAGCTTCTTAGAGAACCATGGAAGAATGTGGTAGATATAAACCCCTACCTGGACAGGCTGGAGACCAACCCCCAGTTCGCACAGGTAATTGCACCAAATGATATGATAGCAATCGTTACCCTAAACCTTAAGATGGGTGACGTTGAAGGTCTTATGAACGTGTGTCTGCCTTACTTCACACTTGAGAGCATTATGGACAGACTTAATACCAAGTACTGGTTCGCTAACATGAAGGAAACAGATGACGCACGATATGATGACTACATCGAATCTCTGATCAGAAGAGTTGAGGTTCCTGTAAAAGCCCTTTTGGGTAAGAGCAGCGTTTCGGTCAACGATTTTGTAAACCTTCAGGTTGGAGACGTTATACGACTGGATTCAAGAGTAGATCAGGAACTTGCAATCTATGTCGGAAATATAAAGAAATTTACTGCGATGCCGGGAACTGAAGAAGACCGTTATGCGGTCCAGGTAACTTCCGTCATCAGAGAGGAGGATTAAGGAATGGATGGCATGTTATCTCAGGACGAAATAAACGCGCTCCTGAGTGGTATGAGTACCGAAGACAACGAACCAACGCAATCCGTTGTTGAACCGGGTGCCGCTGACGAATCGCTTCTTTCCGATGTTGAAAAAGACGCAATCGGCGAAGTCGCAAATATCAGCATGGGTACTTCGGCAACAACCATGTACTCTCTGGTAAACAGAAAGACGAACATCACTACCCCGGTTGTTGAATTGTCCAATTGGCAGACTGTGCTTGACGCATACGAGAAGCCTTGTGTTTTCATCTTGATCAAGTACACTGCAGGACTTGACGGCAGCAACATCTTAGTCCTTAAGGAAAACGACGTTAAGGTAATCACCGACCTGATGATGGGAGGTGACGGAACCAATACAGAGGGAGAGATTGGAGACTTGCATCTAAGTGCGATTTCCGAGGCCATGAACCAGATGATGGGTGCATCGGCAACATCTCTTTCCACGATGCTTGGAACCATGATTGACATCAGCCCGCCGGACGCAAGGCTGACGGATCTTTCTGAAGTAGAAGACGGATCTGCAATTGCGGAATTCCTTGGTGGGACATTTGTTAAGATTACCTTCAGGATGCAGATTGATGAATTGGTAGACAGCTCATTGATGCAGTTGTATCCTGTGGATTTTGCCAAGAAGCTGGTTGAAACCTTTATGGATAACCAGATGGGCGCAGGAGGTGGCGGAGACGCCGCAGCACCTGAAGCAGCACCTGCTCCCGCACCGGCACCTGCCCCTGCACCTGCACCGGCACCTGCTCCGGCCCCCGCCGCAGCAGCACCCATGCCGGATCAGCCAATGGCTCCTCCGCCCGGAATGCCGGCAATGGATCCGAATCAGGCAGCAATGCCCGGATACGGAATGCCACCTCAGGGAATGCCGTATCAGATGCCGCCGGGAGGAATGCCTTATCCCATGCCGGGATACGGAATGCCTCAGATGGCACCGGGCATCAATGTCCAGCCCGCACAGTTCCAGAATTTCTCCAGCGGATATGGCGCAGTTCCGGGACAGGAGAATATCGACCTTATCATGGATGTGCCTCTTGGCGTCACGGTAGAGCTTGGAAGAACCACAAAGCTCATATCGGAAATCCTTGATTTCGCACCTGGAACAATTATTGAACTTGACAAGATTGCCGGTGAGCCTGTAGATGTATTGGTAAACGGTAAGTTTGTTGCAAGAGGCGAAGTAGTAGTTATCGAAGAAAGTTTTGGCGTTAGAGTATCAGAAATAGTCAAATAAACACAAATAGGAGTGAAAATTATGGCAAAAAACATTTTAGTATGTGACGATGCAGCATTCATGCGTATGATGATTAAGGACATCCTTACAAAGAACGGATACAATGTTGCAGGAGAAGCTGAGAACGGAGTAAAGGCTGTTGAGAAGTACAACGAGACCAAACCCGACCTCGTTCTTATGGACATCACAATGCCCGAAATGGACGGAATCCAGGCTCTTAAGCAGATTAAGGCCAACGATCCCGGAGCTACCGTAATTATGTGTTCCGCAATGGGTCAGCAGGCAATGGTTATCGAGTCTATTCAGGCAGGAGCCAAGGACTTCATCGTTAAACCCTTCCAGGCAGATCGTGTATTGGAGGCAGTTAAGAAAGTAGTCGGCTAACCATGATTCTATTGACCATATCAGAGAAGAGTAATTCTGCACTGCAGTTTATTACCGTATTGTTTCTGTTTATTTTGGTGATTGGCATTACCTGGGCCACAACCCACTTCATAGCCAATTACCAAAAGGTACAGAATACGGGCGGCGGAAATATAGCGCTTATCGAGGCGGCAAGGCTTGGCACCGGTAAGTATATTCAGGTTGTCCGAATTGGTGAGAAATATGTGGCTTTGGCAGTTTGCAAGGACACCGTAACGGTGATATGTGAAGTGCCAAAGGAGGAGATTAAAGAATTCTCTGATCCCGACAAAAACATCGGGAACTTCAAGGATTTGTTCACCAAGTTCCTTGAAGGAAATAAGAAGACAAATTTTGACGAAAAACAGGATCCTTCCGAAAAGTAGGCATTAAAGTGATTGATTTTAAGAGAAGCCGGCTTCGTCGAATTCAGATTGTGAAGATAATATGCCTGCTGGTTACGGTGGGCATATTGTGTATCAGTCCAAAAATTTCAGCCCATGCAGCGACTCTTCGTAATATTACGGAGAGATCAGGGGATATGGATAATCTTGACACATCAAGCGAAATATTGGACTCTCTGCTCGATTCATCGACAGACAATACAGGACTCGATAATGCCAATGATGAACTGAATACCGGAACTAACTTCACGATTTCCGTCAACAATGGAAACGGCAGCCTAAACAGCAACTTAAGGATCCTCATATTCCTTACACTGATAACGCTGGCCCCGACTTTGATACTGATGTTGACATCCTTCACAAGGATTATCATCGTATTACATTTCACCAGGGCAGCCCTCAGTACAAACACGGCGCCGCCGAACCAGGTATTAATCGGTCTGGCGCTTATTCTTACGCTGTTTATTATGACTCCTACCTTTACGGAGATTAATGATACGGCGATTAAACCCTTTGAAGCGGGAGAGATGGAACAGGACGAGTTCTTTAAGACAGCCCTCCAGCCCCTGAGAAATTTCATGTACACTCAGACTCAGTCTTCGGATGTGAAAGTCTTCATGGAAATTTCGGGACAGGAATGGGATGGGTCCCTTGATGGAATTCCCCTTTCTGTGCTGATTCCCAGCTTTATGGTTGGCGAACTTCGTATCGCCTTCCAGATTGGATTTTTGATTTATATCCCGTTTATTATAATCGACATGGTGGTGGCCTCGACCCTTATGAGTATGGGTATGATGATGTTGCCGCCTACAACCATTTCAATGCCTTTCAAAATTCTCCTTTTTGTTCTGGCAGATGGATGGAATCTGATTATAGTAAACCTTGTAAAGACTTTTTACTGACGTTTAGGAACTGATTATGGGAATGACTGTAGACGAGATAGTAGCTATTGCCAACAGAGCATTATATTTGATTATTAAGGTGTCCGCACCTGTTCTTTTGGTGTCTCTTGCTATCGGTCTTATTGTCAGTATCATTCAGACCATTACGTCGATTCAGGAGCAGACATTGACACTTGTTCCGAAAATTATCGGTGTATTTGTTACCCTGATGCTTTTGGGGCACTGGATGCTCACCCAGATGACAGACTTCATGAATGAACTGTGGTCAAACTTCAGCCTCTACGTAAAATAAGAGGAGGTAGAAATGATAAGTCGAGCCTTCTATTTAGCTGATTTTGAATTCTTCCTTCTGGTACTGGCAAGAGTGCTGTCTTTTGTGTTTGTGGCACCGTTTTTCTCCATGACCAACACGCCGAGGCGAGTGAGAATCGCATTCGGGTTTATGTTTTCGGTTCTGCTTTACTACATGCTTACACCGAGCAAACCTGATTTGGAGTATGCTACGGTTGAAGGCTTTGCGGTAATTGTCATGAAGGAAGTTGTAGTGGGAATCATGATTGGCTTTGCGGCAACAATCTGTAACAGCATTGTCAACCTTGCGGGTTCGGTTATAGACATGGAGGTAGGCCTTTCCATGGTTAACCTGGTAGATCCCGCCACAAGAGAGAGTGTTACGATATCGGGCGTTTTTTATCAGTATATGGTAACTTTGCTTCTTATAGTAAGCGGTATGCACCGATATCTTATCAGAGCTTTTGCAGAGACTTATACGCTCATTCCCGTAAACGGAATGATTTTTGACACAGACAGTCTTCTTAAAAGTTTTATAGATTTCATGGGAGACAGTATTTCAATTGCTTTCAGAATATGTCTTCCGATTTTTGCAATAATGATTCTTTTAAACGCGGTCCTTGGGGTTTTGGCAAAAGTAGCACCTCAGATGAACATGTTTGCAGTAGGTATGCAGTTAAAGGTTCTGGTGGGACTGGGAGCTTTGTTTTTGACCGTGGGAATGTTGCCGGGAATAGCGGACTTCATTTTCACAGAGATGAAGACAATGGTGGTGGCATTTGTGGAGGGCATGATGTGAGTTTAAGGTATAACCTCCAATTCTTTGCAGAAGGCCCCGGCGGCGAGAAGACGGAAGAGGCTACTCCCAAAAAGCTGGAGGATGCCAGAAAAGAAGGTAAGGTTGCCAAGTCGAAAGAGCTGGCAAACGGAGCCGGAATCTTAGCTTTGTTTCTTACTTTAAAGTTCGCCACGGGATTTATGGGGAATACATTTCTTTCCACATTTTCGGAAGTGTACGGAATGATTCCCAACGTTACCATTCAGTATCAGGGAATGGTACCGGAGAATGATTTTATTATTCTAATCAGATATGGTCTTTTAAGGGTACTTATTATATGCCTTCCGGTATTTGTAACCGGATTCATAGTCGCTTTCCTTTGTGATTTTGTTCAGGTTCAGTGGCATCCGACCCTTAAGCCTTTAACACCGAAATTCAGTAATCTCAATCCTTTAAACGGGGTGAAGAGATTGTTTTCCATAAATGCTTTGGTAGAGCTCGTCAAAGCACTTATGAAGATAATTCTTATCTCAATAATCGTATACAGTTATGCGAAGGATAAGCTTTATTATCTGTTTGCAATGTACGACATGACCATCATGCAGGCTCTCAATCTGATTTTGGAGACTGTGGTGGATCTGGGAATCCGAATTTCTGCGGTTTATGCAATTATCGCCGCGGGGGACTTCATCTATCAGAGAACGAAGTTCAAGCGCGATATGAGGATGACCAAGCAGGAAGTTAAGGACGAGTACAAGCAGACAGAAGGAGACCCTTTAATCAAGGGCAAAATCAGGCAGCGTATGCAGCAGGCGTCCCAGAGACGTATGATGCAGAACGTGCCAAAGGCAGACGTAGTAATTACAAACCCGACTCACTACGCTGTAGCTATTCAATATGATGCAGATATGTACCCGGCACCCATTGTTCTTGCCAAAGGTGAAAACTATTTAGCACAGAAGATAAAGGAGGCAGCCAAGGAGAACAATATCGAAATCGTAGAGAATAAACCTCTTGCCAGAATGCTTTATTCAAGCGTTGAGGTGGGAGAAATGATACCCCCGGAATTGTACCAGGCGGTGGCGGAAGTTTTGGCATTCGTCTATAAGCTCCAGGGAAGGGTTTAGAATAAATGGAAGGAGGAGACAATATGAAAAGAGCGGATGTCGGCGTTGCGCTTTATTTGGTAGCCGCATTTGTTATGCTGATTGTTCCTATCCCTTCCGTTCTTCTGGACGTCCTTTTGGCTTTTAACATATCAATTGCTTTTATAGTTCTTTTCTCGTGTATGTTTGTAAAAGAAGTGCTGGATTTGGCTTTCTTCCCCACACTGCTTTTATTTACCACAATCTTTAGAATCGCTTTAAACGTATCCTCAACCCGTCTGATTCTTGGTCAGGGATATGCAGGAAACGTTGTACAGACCTTCGGCTCCTTCGTCGGAGGCGGCGACTTGATCATCGGAAGTATCGTATTCGTTATTCTTGTACTTATACAGTTCCTTGTAATCAACAAAGGTTCCGAGCGTGTAGCTGAAGTTACTGCAAGATTTACCCTGGACGCAATGCCCGGTAAGCAGATGGCTATTGACGCAGACCTTAATACAGGCGCAATCACCGATGCGGAAGCAAAGGTAAGACGTGACAAAATTCAGCAGGAAGCAAGCTTCTTCGGTTCCATGGACGGTGCCGTTAAGTACGTAAAAGGAGATGCTGCCGCAGGTCTTTTGATTACCGCAATCAACATCATCGGTGGTGTAATAATGGGTTCCACAAGAGAAGGCCTTGGAATGACGGATGCTCTTCAGAAGTATGCAATCCTCACCATTGGTGATGGCCTTGTATCACAGATCCCCTCCCTTCTCATTTCCCTTTCAACAGGTATTCTGGTTACTAAGGGAAGCAAGGATGCAGACTTCGGTCATACCCTTGTGTCACAGCTTTTCGGTATTCCGAAGGCTTTGTATCTTACAGGTGCCATCCTTTGCGGACTGGGTCTTGTAACCACCTTAAATACCCTGTTGTTCCTGGCAATGGGAATGATTTTCATAGTGGTTGGAAGAACAATTCAGGGAACCATCGAAACCGCCAAAATCGAGGGCGAGGTGGACGAGGACGAGATTGCTGCGGAGGAAATCCGGCAACCGGAGAACGTTACGAGCCTCTTGCAGGTTGATCCTATTGAACTTGAATTCGGTTACGGAATTATCCCCTTGGCTGATGCCAGTCAGGGTGGTGACCTCTTGGACCGTGTAGTAATGATAAGAAGACAGATTGCGTTGGAGCTTGGTACTGTTGTTCCCATCATTCGTTTGAGGGATAACATTCAGCTTAACCCCAACCAGTACATTATAAAGATTAAGGGTATTCAGGTCAGCGAAGGAGAGATTCTCTTTGATCATTATATGGCCATGAATCCCGGCTATGTTGAAGAGGAAATCACGGGTATTCCCACATTTGAGCCTTCATTCCATCTGCCCGCCATCTGGATTACAGAGGGACAGAGAGAAAGGGCAGAGAGCCTTGGCTATACGGTTGTTGATCCCCCTTCAATCATTGCAACCCATCTTACTGAAGTTATCAGGCAGTACATCGCCGAACTGCTTACAAGGCAGGATGTACAGAACCTTGTTAACAACCTTAAGGAGACAAATCCCTCCCTTGTTGACGAACTTGTACCTAAGCTTCTCGGTATAGGCGAAGTTCAGAAGGTTCTTCAGAACCTCTTAAAGGAAGGCGTTTCCATAAGAGATTTGCTTACAATATTTGAAACACTTGCGGATTATGCCACCACCACAAGGGACCCGGATATTCTTACCGAATATGTAAGACAGTCTTTAAAGAGGGCAATTTCAGGCAAGTTCTTCCCTGCCAATGAAACGACAAGCGTTGTAACATTGGATCCCAAGATTGAGCAGGAGATTATGGGAAGTGTTAAACAGACAGAGCAGGGTGCTTATCTTAATCTGGATCCGGAAAGGACCAGAAAGATTATGGATTCTCTTGAGGCCGAAGTGGCTAAGCTTGAGAACCTCGGAAAGAATCCTATTGTTATAACCTCACCCATTGTTCGTATATATTTTAAGAGATTGACTGAGGACTATTTCAAGGATCTGATTGTCATATCCTATAACGAGATAGAGTCCAATATTGAATTACAGTCAGTCGGAATGGTGACAGCATAATGATAATCAAGAAATTCCAGGCAAAAACTGAAGCCGAAGCTGTAGAGATTGCAAAGAAAGAGCTTGGCGAAAATATAGTTGTCATGAACGTGAAGAACGTGAAGAAGAAGGGACTTTTTGCCTTCTTAAAGCCTCAGATGATAGAGGTGACGGTTGCTTTGGAGGAAGAGCAGGCAAAGTACAGGGAGAAGAAGCCCGCACCTGTTGTGGCAAAACCGACTCCCGCTCCAGCACCGGCTGTCGCTCCGGTGGCACCCGTTAAGCCTTCCGTTATTTCCAATGAACAGGCAGCTATCGAAGAGAAGCTTGAAAGCCTTCAGAACCTTCTTGAAAAACAGATAATGAAGCAGGAGATTAAGGATGACGATCTTCTTAAGGATGATCAGGAGCCCGAGGTTTCCAAAGCCAAGGAAGAAGTTAAAGAAGAGTCAGAAATTGACAAGTTTACCAAGCTTTTATACAACACCATGATTGACAATGAGGTTGACGAGAAGTACGCCAACCAGATTCTCGACGAGGTGGAGAAAATTCAAAAGCCCAATATGCCAATAGACTTCGTGCTGGCAGGGGTATATCAGAAGATGATACTTAAGTTTGGAAGAGCTGAGGAGATTGAACCCGCCGAAAGTGGTGTAAAGGTTCTTATGTTTGTGGGTCCCACCGGAGTAGGTAAAACCACAACCATCGCCAAACTTGCAGGTAAATTCTGTGTGGAACAGAAGAAGAAGGTTGCCCTGCTCACAGCCGATACATACAGAATCGCTGCAGTCGAGCAGCTTAGGACCTATGCCAATATTTTAAAGGTTCCCTTCAGAATCATATACACGGTTGAAGAGATGGAGACCGCTATTTCAGATTTTTCAGAGTTCGATTACATACTGATCGATACTGCGGGACACAGCCATCAGAACAGAGAACAACAGGAGAATATCGGAGAATTCACGGATGCGCTGAAAGATAAGGAAAACAAGGACATTTTCCTTGTACTCAGTGCCACCACAAAATATAAGGATTTATTGCAGATTACAGATACTTATAAGGATATTTGCAGCTTCAAGCTGATTTTCACAAAGCTTGATGAGACTTGTGAATACGGAAACTTGCTGAATCTTAAACTTTACACGGATTCTCCCATTTCTTATGTTACCTGCGGACAGAACGTTCCGGATGATATCGAAGTATTTAATCCGCAGAAGACAGTTAAGCAATTACTTGGGGGAAAACAGTAGATGGATCAAGCCGAACAGTTAAGAAATATCATTAAAGCAAATGAGGTGGCGAATCCCGAGAGACCCCTGGCCAGAATTATTACGGTCACAAGCGGTAAGGGTGGAGTAGGTAAATCCAACACATCCATTAATCTTGCCATTCAGTTCAGAAAAATGGGTAAAAGGGTTATCATCCTTGACGCGGACTTTGGTCTTGCAAATATTGAGGTTATGTTTGGAGCGGTTCCGAAGTACAACCTTTTTGATTTGATATATCAGGGTAAAAACATTAAGGATATTATCACCTGGGGACCCATGGAGGTGGGATTCATCTCCGGAGGTTCGGGAATTGCCGGAATGGCAAATTTAAGCCGTGAATACCTTACATATATTATTCAGAATCTTGCCCAGTTAGACAGCATTGCTGATATAATAATAGTAGATACCGGGGCGGGAATTTCGGATGCGGTACTGGAGTTTCTGGTGGCCGGAGGCGAGGTAATACTTGTATCCACTCCGGAGCCCACGTCTATAACAGATGCCTATTCATTATTAAAGGCATTGCACAGACATCCCAGATTTTCCACGGAGACATCGGTGGTTAAGATGCTTGCAAACCGTGTTGAGAAACCGGGAGAGGGTGAAGCTTTGTACAACAAGCTTAATGCCGTCGTCGCAAGATACCTTAAACTTCCCATGAGTTATCTCGGCGAGATACCTCAGGACAACCAGCTTATGCAGGCTGTTTTGGGTCAGGTGCCGGTATCAATCAAGTCTCCCACGGCAAAGTCCAGTCTTGCCTTTGAGCAGATTGCCAGAAGCCTTATGAACATGGAAGAGGAGACTCCTAAACAGAAGAGGGGTATGGCTGCATTCTTTTCGCATATTATTGCCTCAAGACAGCTTAAATAATCAGGAGAGGTAGCAAAAATGTTATCAAAGTTTGTCAATGTGGGGTCAAGGGTAGACCTTACATCCATCGAAAGAGTGAAATACGATAACGCGGAGGATAACAAGAAAGTATACGAAACCAAAGTATACGATATCCTTTCGGACGATCGCATAGAGGTTTTGATGCCCATGGAGCAGTCAAAGCTTATTTTGCTTCCCGTTGACAGCGAGTACGACGTAAATGTATATGAGGGAAAACTTCTTTATCAGTTTGATGCCAGAATTGTAGACAGATATAAGAGCAACAATGTTTACATCATTGTTTTGGAACTTACCAGTAATATAAGGAAGATTCAAAGAAGAGAGTTCTACAGATTCAGCTGTGCTTTGGATATGGGATCCAGGGAGTTAGAGCAGGAAGAAGTTGAGGCAGTGGAAAGAAGAGACAAATCCACAGACACTGTTCCCCTCAATGGAACAATTCCCTTAAGAAGAGCGATAATCGTGGATATAAGCGGTGGCGGAATCAGGTTTATTTCAAACTATAAATACGATAAGGACCAGCTTATATATTGTAAATACAATTTGAATTTTGAAACAGGCAAGAAGGAATATTGTCTGGTAGGAAAAGTCCTGGCGGTTAAGGAAGTGGAGCATAAACCCGGCACTTTCGAACACCGCGTTCAATATATGGACATTAATATGGAAGAACGAGAAGAAATAATAAGATATATATTTCAAGAAGAACGAAAAAATCGTAGAAAAGAGAGCGGTTTTTAGGAAATTGACAGTAAATAGCATCTAATAGGAGCAAAAAATATGAAAAAAGTTCTCGTGGTTGATGATTCTGCACTCATGAGAAGAGTGCTCTGTGATATAATCAATGGTGACACGAGATTCCGTGTAGTGAATATTGCCGGAAACGGTCAGGAAGCCTTGAATTTGCTGACGAAGAGTCAGTACGACGCGGTTGTTCTTGACGTGAATATGCCTATCATGAATGGCATAGAGCTCTTAAAAGAACTCCGCAAGAAGAACATTAAGGCCAAGATCATGATGGCAAGCACCGACACTATGGAAGGCGCTCAGGTCACCATCGAATGTTTGGAACTCGGAGCCGTTGACTTTGTTCATAAGCCCAATTCAGCTATGGACTGTCGAGACGATGAGTTTAAGAATCACTTCTTAAACACTTTGTATGCGGTATCTGAAAGTAATGCAGCTGCTGTTTCCGAACCTGTTAAGGCAAAAGAGGATGACACTCTAAAGAAACTTGCAGATTTGGCATCAAAGGGCAGAAGCTCCAGGGGCGGCAATAAGATAGTTGCCATAGCAAGCTCCACCGGAGGACCCAAGGCACTGCAAAGCGTTATTCCCAAACTTCCCGGCAATCTGAATGCACCGGTGGTAATGGTACAGCATATGCCCGTTGGTTTTACCGCTTCTTTGGCAGAACGACTTAACAGCTTAGGCGAGCTTAATGTTAAGGAGGCTGAAGAAGGTGAGCGAATCAAGAAAGGGTGGGCGTACATTTCCAAAGGCGGCGCTCATATGAACATAGTTAAGACCGGAGCAGATTACGCTATCCACTATACGGACGAACCCAACCGAGAAGGTGTAAAGCCCTGTGCAAACTATATGTACGAGTCTTTGGCCAACACAGGATTCGATGAGATTTGCTGTGTGGTAATGACCGGCATGGGTGCTGATGGTACTGAGGGAATCAAGAACCTCAAGAAGTCCGGAAAGAAAATTCACGTAATTACACAAAGCGAAAACACCTGTGTAGTCTACGGCATGCCTAAGGCTGTTGATAATGCGGGTCTTTCCAATCAATCGGCACCACTTGACCAATTGGCACAGGAGATTATTTTAAATGTGGGGGTAAGTTGATATGGATGTTAGCCAGTATCTAGAGATTTTCCTTGACGAATCAAAAGAGCATTTGCAGAACCTGAACACACAGATCCTTGAATTGGAGAAAGACTCCGAGAACATGGATACCATCAATGAGATTTTCCGTGCTGCCCATTCCCTTAAGGGTATGGCAGGAACCATGGGATATAAGAGAATGCAGAATCTCACCCATGACATGGAGAATGTTTTCTCTGAGGTCAGAAATAACAATATTAAAGTTAACTCAGAGATTATTGACGTTGTATTCCAGTGCCTGGACGCTTTGGATGAGTATATCTCAAATATTCAAAGCTCAGCCGATGAAGGTGAAAATGAGAACACCGCAATCATCGAGAGACTGAATGCCATTCTTAATGGCAAATCGGGCGGAGGAGAGGCTCCCAAGGAAGAGGCCGCAGCTGCTGAAGAAGCACCTAAGGCTGAGGCACCTGAAGCTGCAGCAAAGGCACCTTCAGTTAACTTAAAGCTTGCAGAAGAGCAGATACATGTTCTTTCTGAAGCAATGAAGCAGGGCAAGAAGATTTACTTCTTCGATGTTAAGGTTCAGGATTCCTGTATCCTTAAAGCCGCAAGAGCTTTCCTGGTATTTAAAGCAGTTGAAGAACTTGGAGAGATTGCTGTATCAGATCCTTCAGCACAGGATATTGAAGATGAAAGATTCGATACCAATTTTACCCTTGTTATAATCAGTGATGCTGACCTGGATAAGATTCAGACAGCAATCACCAGCGTTTCCGAGATTGAGAAGGCAGATGGAAAACTTCTTTCCGAAGCTGATCTTACCGGAGGTGGAGCAGAGGCAGCAGAGGCTGAGGCACCTGCTGAGGAAGCACCCAAGGAGACAAAGAGTGCTGCCACAACAGCTCCCGCTCCTGCAAAGGCTGCAGCTCCCGCAAAGGACGAGAAGAAGGCAGGTAAACCTGTTGTAAACAGAACCGTCCGTGTAGATATCGAGAAACTGGATGTACTCATGAATCTGGTCAGCGAGCTTATTATCGCAAAGAACTCACTTGTTTCGGCAGCGGGTCAGGACCATTCACAGACATCATCCTTCAATGAACAGATTGAGTACCTTGAGAGTGTAACCACCAACCTTCACGAATCAGTTATGAAGGTTCGAATGGTTCCTATCGAGAGTGTAGTTAATAAGTTCCCTCGTATGATCAGAGATTTGTCCAAGAAGCTTGACAAGAAGATGGAACTCTACATGTCAGGTGAAGAGACAGAGCTTGATCGTACCGTTGTAGATGAAATCGGCGATCCTTTGATGCACCTGTTACGTAACTCTGCAGACCATGGTCTTGAGTCAGCTGAGATTCGTAAGCAGAGAGGCAAGCCGGAAGTCGGATCTATCTTCCTTGACGCTTACCAGGATGGTAACAACGTTGTTATCGAGGTAAGAGATGACGGTAACGGAATCGACGTTGAGGCAGTTAAGAATAAAGCTATTGAGAGAGGAACAATCACAGCTGAGCAGGCAGCTACAATGTCTGATAAGGAAATTATCGACCTTCTTTTCCTTCCCAGCTTCTCAACAGCTAAACAGATTACAGACGTTTCAGGAAGAGGTGTTGGTCTTGACGTTGTTAAGTCCAAGATTGAATCCTTAAGCGGTGAAGTAGAGGTTAAATCAAAGCTTGGCGAAGGAAGTACCTGGACCATCAGACTTCCTCTTACACTTGCTATTATTCAGGCTCTCATGGTTTGTATCGGTGATGAGAAATATGCTATTTCTCTTGGCTCAATCCAGACCATCGAAGATGTCAAAGCCAGTGAGATTAAGTACGTACAGGCTAAAGAAGTTATTAACTTAAGAGGCGCAGTCATTCCTTTGATTCGTTTGTCAGAGGTCCTCGATGCTCCTACAAACAAGACAAAAGACGACGATATGGTAGTTGTTATCGTTAAGAAGGGTGATAAGCTCGCAGGTCTTGTTGTTGATGAACTCATAGGACAGCAGGAAATCGTTATCAAGTCCATGGGCAAGTACATCAACAAGTGCAAGGTAATAAGCGGTGCTACAATCCTTGGCGATGGCGAAGTAGCCCTCATCGTTGATGCCAATGCTTGTTTCTAATAAGGAAGGAGGAATAGACAATGGATGAATTGATGACAACCAATGATAGAGTTCAATATATTGTTATTAAAGTAGGCGGCGAGCAGTACGGAATCGACATCAAATACATCGATAATATTGTTCGTATGCAGCACATAACCAGAGTGCCCAAGGTTCAAAGTTACTTAAAGGGTGTAATCAATCTTCGTGGAGAAGTCATTCCCGTTATGAGCATCAGAGGCAAAATGGGTTATGAAGAAGTTGAAAACACCAAGGATACAAGAATTATCATCATCAAGCTTGAGCAGCACGGTACAGTAGGCGTCATTGTTGATGAGGTTAAAGAGGTTGTTACTCTTTCCGAAGATGACGTTGAACACTTTACCTACGATGCAAAGCAGGAAGAGAAGAACATGTATCTTCAGGGAGTCGGCAAATACAATGAACAGTTGATTTCACTCCTTGAACTGAATGCAGTACTTAGTGAGAAGGATCTTTAATCGTATTTGTAATTCGTATTTAGAGAGGGTTGGATATGAGCGTTAATTCATTAGATGCAATGAGCGAGCAGTATTACGATATCCTTAAGGAAATCGGTAATATTGGCGCAGGAAACGCAATGACGGCTTTATCCCAGATGCTTAACTGTAAGGTTGACATGAAGGTTCCGCAGGTTAAACTGCTGGAATTTAAGGATGTTGCAACGCTTATGGGTGGAGAGGAGCAGATTCTTGTAGGTATATTCCTCGGTGTAGAGGGAGACATCACAGGAAGTATGATGTTCCTTATTGAGCTGGAAGCCGCTAAGCACTTGATAGGTAAGCTGATGGGGATGGAGATTCAGCCCGGCGAACTTGGTGAGATGGAAACATCTGCAATGAAAGAGGTTTCAAACATCATTACCGGTGCGTATTTGAACTCACTTTCAACCCTTACAAATATGATGATTTATCCGTCAGTCCCGTTCCTTGCTGTTGATATGGCTGCCGCAATACTCAGTGTGCCGGCTATTCAGTTTGGAATGGTGGGAGATAAGATTCTCCTGATCCAATCTCAGTTTTCAGATGACATAGATATCGATGGATTCTTTGTTCTAATGCCTGATTTGGAATCATACGACAAAATTTTGAGATCGTTAGGAATCGTAAGTTAAACTTTTAGCAAAACTTTTGAGAGGAAGCGAAAGTCGTATGGCAGAAGTCATTAAAGTTGGTATGGCCGACTTGAAGACCTGCAAGAGTCCTGACAGTATCACGACATTGGGATTAGGATCTTGCGTCGGAGTCGCCATTGTTGATAAAGTGAATCGTATTGGTGGTCTTGCTCATGTTATGCTGCCCGATAGTACAGTAATGAAAGAGAACACTAACATCGCCAAGTTTGCTGATACAGGCGTGGTTGAACTTGTCAAGCAAATGGAGAAACTTGGAGCCGTCAGAAACAGAATGGTTGCCAAGATTGCAGGCGGTGCCCAGATGTTCAGCTTTGACTCAAAGTCAAGCCTGATGCGAGTAGGTGAAAGAAATGCTGAGGCTTGTCGTACGGTACTGAAGAAATTGGGCATACCCTTACTGGCCGAGGACTGCGGCGAGAATTACGGTCGTACGGTTGTTTTCTACCCGGAGACGGGAGTTTATGAAATAAGAACAGTGGGAAAGGGAACCAAGACAATTTGAGCAAGAAGAAATTTCCGCTGATAGTAATGCTCATAGCCGGAGCAATAGCGGTAATAAGAACTTATTTCCTTCACTACACAATAGAGCAAAAGCTGATTAGTGTTTTCCTTACATTGTTAATCTTCTACGCCCTGGGATGTATCTTTACATACATTGTAGGGCGCTTTGAGAGGCAGAACGAGGAAGAACAAAAGAGGGAAGAAGAAGAGAGGCTGGCTGAAGAACAGCGGCTTGCCGAAGAGGCTGAGGCCCAGAAACGTTTGGACGATGCCGAAGATATATCTACTGCCGAAGGGGAAGACGAAAACGAGGCAGAAGAAGTATAATTAAAGGGCGGGCGGTTATATGGACGAAGCTGCTAGAAGTAAGCTTTGGGATGAATATTCCCAGCGCAAAACTCCTGAAATTCGTGAAAAGCTTATATTGGAATATGCCCCACTCGTCAAGCTCGTGGCGGGTCGACTCAGCATGTATCTGGGTTATACCGTGGAGTTCGACGATTTATGCGGTTACGGCATTTTTGGACTTATTGACGCAATCGATAAGTTTGATATGCTTAAAGAGGTAAAGTTTGAAACCTATGCGAGTTTGAGAATCAGAGGTTCAATACTTGACCAGATCAGAAAGATGGACTGGATTCCGAGAACCATCCGTCAAAGACAGAAACAGATTGAAAGTGTCATTAAAGACATTGAGATGAATACCGGCAGAGGTGCCACAGATGAAGAGGTTGCAAGGGGATTGGGTATTACCGACGACGAATACTCAGAATGGCAGTCTCAGATGAAAATTACCAATGTCGTCTCACTGAACGAGTATATGGATCAGGGTGCGGATGTTCCTCAGAATCCTGCATTCCATAACTCCAACAGATTCGACGGCCCTGAAGAGACCATTGAAAAAGAAGAACTCAAGAAGGTTCTGGGGGAAACCCTGGAGATCCTTACTGAGAAGGAAAGAAGGGTTATCGAACTCTATTATTACGAAGAACTTACATTAAAAGAAATAAGTTATGTTTTGGAAGTTTCCGAATCCAGAGTTTCTCAGCTTCACACCAAGGCTTTGCAGAAGATGAGAACTAAAATGGGAAGCTATATGGGGGTCTTTACAAGCATTTCTTAGGGAACAGAGGGAAAGATGAAGAACGGCTTCTTTCAATTAGAAGACACAGAAAACGGGACAGGTGTAAGAATTCACGGCCCTTTAGACGGGGGCGAGCCTGTAAGAATGATCGAGGTAGCGGATTATCTCGATGCAAGAGGGTTCAACTATGACATTGCCAAATTGAAGGCTGTCTGTGATGAGCCCGGCTTTTTATTGCTTTCAGAGATTGTCAGACCGAAGGAAAGAGAATCTTATTATCTTTATATCGCTGAGGACAACATGTCTGCAACGATTCGATTCTATGCGCCTACGGTGGGCGGAGAACTCCTTACCTTTGACGAATTGATGAAGGATTTTAAGTACCGATACATTGAGTACGGTATTCAGGAGGAGACCTTAAAGGAATTCTTCCTTTCCAAAGACAGACCATACTGTACAGACATTATCGCTGCCAAGGGACTTGAACCCAGACAGGGAAGAGATGCGGAGATACAGTATTTTTTCAATACAGAAATAAATATGAAACCTGCGGTTAAAGAGGATGGAAGCGTAGACTTCTTCAACCTTAATACCGTTTCTCCCTGCTCCAGGAATCAGGAGCTTGCAAGGATTATTCCTGCGGACGACGGCGACTATGGCTTCAATGTCAAGGGAGAGAGACTTCGTCCCAGAGAGGTTAAGAAAGGATACCTTAAATACGGACGTAACATTGATATTTCCGAGGATCATCTTTCCATTTTCTCACGTGTTGACGGACATGTTACTCTTGTAGACGGCAAGGTATTCGTTTCAAATGTTCTGCAGGTTGAGAATGTTGACGTTTCTACCGGTAATATAAATTTCGACGGAAGTGTTGAGGTAAACGGAAACGTAACAGCCAATTTTGAAGTAAGAGCCAAAGGAAACATCAGGGTTAAAGGTGTCGTTGAGGGCGCTTTACTTGTTGCCGGCGGCGATATCATAATCGATCGAGGCGTTAACGGCATGGGCAAGGGTGTCCTTGCTGCAAAAGGTAATATAATAAGTAAGTTCCTTGAGAACGTTACCGCTTCGGCAGGAGGATATGTTTCTTCCGATTCAATCCTTCACAGCAAGGTTTTTGCAGGAGACGAGGTTAATGTATCCGGTAAGAAGGGATTCATCACCGGAGGTCACGTGGTTGCCACCAACGCAATCAATGTAAAAACGCTTGGATCTCAAATGGGTGCCGCAACGGTTGTCGAGGTCGGTGCCAGACCTGAAGTCAAAACCAGATACGTGGAGCTTCAGGCAGAGGTTGAAGAGCTTAAGAAGGTTCTTTCCAATATTGAGCCTACTCTTAACAACTTCGATGCCAAGAAGAATACAGGTATTAAAATAGAAAGAGAAACCTTAAAGCATATTCTGACCCTCAGACAGCTTCATATACAAAAGAGCACCGAGCTTGATAAGGCGCTTAAGGAGCTGGAAGGACTTTCTGCCCTTCTTGAGAATAAGAACAATGCACAGGTTGCGGTGCAGGGTGATGTTTTCCCGGGAACAAGAGTCGTTATCTCGGAAGTTTCCATGGTTATTCAGAAACCTGCCACATACTGCAGATTTGTTAAACGTTTCGGAGACGTAAAAATAATAGCTTTTAACTGACGGTTGATTCAAATGGAAGGAGAGAATCATGGGAATAAGCCCATTGGAGCTTAACGGAACCATCGCCAGAACACAAGACTATTCGGTAATCCGCCAGAATGAGGAACAGAAGTCCCTACTGGATCAGGGTCATTTCCAGAACCAGTTAGACAAGGAACTTAATGAGAAACCTCATCAGGTGAATGCGCAGAATAATGCAGATTACCACCAGAGAAAGTTTGATGCCAAAGAAGAGGGAAGTAACCACTATTCCGGAAACGGCGGAAGAAGGCGAGAGGGGTCTGATAAGGACAAAGACGAGAAGGAAAGGCCACAGGCCAAAGCCTTCATTAAAGGTCAAAGCAGTTTTGACGTAAAGATATAAAAATAAATGCGCCCGGGCGAAAACCGGGTGCTTTTAGTGACACGGAGGTTCACATGGGAACACTTGAGATTCTGCTTATCATTGCGGGAATAATTATTTTTGTAATCAGCTTTGTGATTCCTGCAAAGAAAGAGAAGCAATTCGAAGAAACAAAAGAATTGGCTAAGGAAGAAATCAAAACTCTTGTTGATGAGGAAATCGGCAAGGTAAAGGAAAAGGTTGAAGGAACCGTTGACGAAACCATTTCCTATGCCGTTGAGAAGACGGAGAGATTTATGGACAGGGTATCCAATGAGAAGATTATGTCCATAAATGAGTATTCCGATACGGTTCTTGATCAGATTAATAAGAATCATCAGGAAGTAATGTTCCTTTATGATATGCTCAATGAGAAGTCCGTTAACCTTAAAAACACCGCAGCATCGGTGGATAAGAAGGTGAAGGAGGCCAAGGAAACCAAGGAAGAGCTGGAGACTGTTAAGGAAACCGTCAAGGAGACCGTGAAAGAGAGCGCTGCAGCCAAGGAACCCGAGGTTACTCCCGAGGCGGAACCTGAGAATAAGATTCTTGGGGATGATTTTGCAACAGAGAGCACCCAGGAAGTAATGGACTTCGGCGGAGACTTTATGGATTCGGGATCCGACGGAAGAAACGAAGAGATTATCAGACTTCACAAAGCCGGCAAGTCAAATGTGGCTATTGCCAAGGAACTTGATATGGGCGTTGGTGAGGTTAAACTTGTAATAGGATTGTTTGAGGGCGGCAAGAAATGAAACTGAAATACTATTTGCGAGGTATCGGAATAGGAATGCTTGTTACCGCGCTTATCCTTTCCATATCTTATCTTAATCACAACAAAATGTCTGATGAGGAAGTAAAGAAGAGAGCCAAAGAGCTGGGTATGGTGGAGTCCACATCCCTTATTGAGGCATCGGCAGTGCTCAGTTCTGATTCCGGAGAAGTGGTTGTAACCACAAAGGCTCCCACACCGGAACCCGAAAAGACAGAAACACCGACTCCTACACCTGAACCCACTGAAGAACCCACACCGGAGCCCACCGAGGCACCTACACCTGAGCCTACTGAGGCGCCTACACCGGAACCCACTCCTGAAGCGGAGGCGGAGACACCTGAGGGACCTGAAGATCCTGATTCCATCGGAAAAGAAACCACCAATCAGGGCTCATCTTCAACTGTAACCGTCAGAATAAACAGCGGAGACAGTTCAGTAACCGTTGCAAGAGCGGTGGAGGAAGCAGGGCTTGTGGCAAGTGCTGCAGACTTCGACTCATTCCTTTGCGCCAACGGGTATGACAAGAGACTTCACGTAGGAACTTATGAGATTCCCTACGATTTGACCTACGCTGAGATGGCCAAAATATTTGTTGGTGAGTCAAATTAATAAAAAACCTTTAAAAACCCCTTGCATAGGGGTTTTTCTTGTGCTAAAATATTTGCGTTGTGACTATAAATCACGTAGTATGGGCTTTTATAGGTGCCCCACAGGGGTTTGTAAAGGTTGACGGTGACGCCCGTCAGACATACTGCGGAAGCGTAAACCAAACGGAGGTATTACAATGAGCGTTATTTCAATGAAACAGTTACTTGAAGCAGGTGTTCACTTTGGACACCAGACCAGAAGATGGAACCCTAAGATGGCTCCTTACATCTTCACAGAGAGAAACGGAATCCACATCATCGACTTACAGAAGTCTGTAGGTAAGGTTGATGAAGCTTACAGAGCAATTGCGGACATCGCTTCTCAGGGCGGTACAATTCTTTTCGTTGGTACCAAGAAGCAGGCTCAGGATGCAGTTAAGGTAGAAGCAGAGCGTTGCGGAATGTACTATGTTAACGAGAGATGGCTCGGTGGTATGCTTACAAACTTCAAGACCATCCAGTCTCGTATCGCAAGACTCAGAAAGATTGAAGAGATGAGCCAGGACGGCACATTCGATGTTCTTCCCAAGAAGGAAGTTATCGAGCTTAAGAAGGAATGGGAGAAGCTTGAGAAGAACCTTGGCGGTATCAAGAACATGTCAAGAATTCCCGATGCTATCTTCGTAGTAGATCCTAAGAAGGAAAGAATTTGTGTTCAGGAAGCACACAGCCTTGGTATCACACTTATCGGTATCGGCGATACAAACTGCGATCCTGAAGAACTTGACTATATCATCCCCGGTAATGACGATGCTATCAGAGCCGTAAAGCTTATCGTAGCTAAGATGGCTGATGCTGTTATCGAAGCTAATCAGGGTGAGGCAGCTTACACAGAAGAGGAAGTAGCTGAGGCAGAAGGCGAAGCTACAGATATCGAAGAAGTAGCAGAAACAGAGGAGGCATAATTATGGCAATTACAGCCGGAATGGTAAAAGACTTACGTGAAATGACAGGCGCAGGCATGATGGACTGTAAGAAAGCTCTTACAGAGACCAATGGTGACATGGATGCAGCCGTTGAATTCTTAAGAAAATCCGGAGCAGCTAAGGCTGAGAAGAAAGCCGCTCGTATCGCAGCTGAGGGTATTACCCGTACAGCTATCGATGGCAACAATGCAGTTGTTGTTGAGGTTAACTCAGAGACAGACTTCGTTGCAAAGAACGAGACATTCCAGACATACGTTGAATCAGTAGCTAAGCAGGCTCTTGCTTCATCTGCAGCTGATGTTGAAGGTATGATGGATGAGAAGTGGATTGATGACGCTTCCAAGACCGTTAAGGAAGTTCTTGTTGAGAAGACAGCTACCATCGGTGAGAAGCTTTCCATCAGAAGATTTGCTAAGGTTAGCGGTGATACAGTAGTTTCTTATGTACACGGCGGCGGTAAGATTGGTGTTCTTGTAGCAGCTAACGGAGCTACAGGCGACGCTGTTAAGGAAGCACTTACAAACGTAGCAATGCAGGTTGCTGCTATGAATCCTACATACATCTCCAGAAACGAGATTTCTGCTGAGGAGCTTGCAAAGGAGAAAGAGATTACTCTTGAGAGCGCATTAAATGATCCCTTCTCACTTCCCAAGCCCATTCTCAACAAGCTTATTGAGAAGGCTTGCAATGGTGTATGGAGCGACGAGGACAAGGCTATCTACGAAGAGAAGAAGAGCAACATGAACTATCTTCCCAACTTCCTTTCTGAGGCAGCTAAGACAGCTCTTGCTACTCTTGCTATCGAGGATAAGGCTAACATCTCTGCTGACAAGATCTTTGGTGGTCTTGTTGAGGGACGTATCTCCAAGCACCTTAAGGAGATCTGCCTTCTTGATCAGGTTTATGTTAAGGCTGAGGACGGAAAGCAGTCAGTTGGCAAGTACCTTGAGAGCGTAGATAAGAACATCGTTATCTCCAAGTTCGTTCGTTTCGAAGTAGGCGAAGGTATGGAGAAGAAGAACGAGGACTTCGCTGCAGAGGTTGCTGCACAGCTTAAGTAATCGAATCTTATAATCAATAAAGAGTGTATGAAAGCTTCAAGGCTTAACCGCCTTGGAGCTTTTTTGTGTGGGCAATTGTCCGAAAGTTCTTTTATTATTCTAAAAATTGGTGTATAATATCCCTATATTTTCATAAAAAGCAAAGAAGGTGTGATTAGTGGAAGAACTGACAAGAGATGACCTGGATATATTAGGAGAAATCGCAAACATTAGTCTTGGAAATGCAGCTACGACCCTTAGTATGATGGTTAATCACAAGGTTAACATCACTACGCCCAACGTTAAGATTATCAACCGAAGTGAGGCAATGGATGACTTTGAGAAGACCTGTATCTTCGTACAGATTCATTACGTCCTTGGCCTTGCGGGAAACAACGTTTTCATCTTAAAGGAGAGGGATGTTCTTTGCCTTACCAATCTTATGATGGGTGGAGACGGCACCAATGTTGAAGGTACCATCGGTGAGATGGAATTGTCCGCAGTATCTGAGGCAATGAACCAGATGATGGGAACTTCTGCCACCAGTATGGCAACCATGCTTGAGAGAAATGTTGATATATCAACACCGCAGGTTAATGCCATCGATGTAGAGAGCGTTAAGCTTTTCGAGAAGATGTTTGAGACCTATAATGAGAAATTTGTAAAGATTGCTTTTAAATTGGAAATAGAAGGGCTGATTAAGTCAACCATGGTACAGCTTTATCCTGTAAGTTTTGCAAAGGACATGGTTGCTGTTTTCAGATCCAATGAACACAAGTAATAAGGGAGTAAACAGATTAATTGTTAAAAGTAACACTTATAACCGTCGGGAAGGTCAAGGAACAGTATTTGAGAGACGGAATTGCCGAGTATTCCAAGAGACTTGGCAGATACTGTAAACTCGAGATACTGGATGTAAAAGATGAGAAGACCCCGGACGGTGCATCTGATGTTGTGGAAACTCAGATTAAAAAGAAGGAAGCCGACAGAATAATGGCTCTCATTCCCGATGATTCTTATGTGCTTTCCCTTGCAATCGAGGGAAAGCAGTTTGATTCCGTGGAGTTTGCGGATAAAATCGATAAACTCCCGGGCCGGGGTGTCAGCCATCTTGTTTTTATTATTGGAGGTTCTTTGGGATTACATGATATAATTAAGAAAAGATCCGAAGAACTTATCAGCTTTTCCAAAATGACATTTCCGCATCAGCTGATGCAGCTTATTTTTTTGGAACAGTTATACCGGGGGTTTAGAATAATTAATAAGGAGCCATATCATAAATGAAGACAGGTTTGGTAATGGAAGGCGGTGCCATGAGGGGATTGTTCACCTGTGGCATCCTGGACGTATTTTTGGAAAATGGAGTTACATTCGACGGCGCCATCGGAGTATCCGCAGGTGCCGCCTTTGGTTGTAACTTCAAATCAAAGCAAATCGGGAGAGGAATAAGGTACAACGTCAAGTACTGCAAGGACGAGAGATACTGCAGTATTAAGTCATTAATCAAAACCGGTGATTTGTTTGGGGTAGATTTCTGCTACAGACGAATCCCTTTTGAACTTGATCCATGGGACGGTGAGACCTTCAGAAACAATCCCATGGAGTTTTATGTAGTCTGTGCCGATGCCAAAACCGGCATGCCCGTATACCACAAGTGTGACAGAGGAGATGCCATTGATGTTCAGTGGTTCAGAGCCAGTGCATCCCTTCCCGGCGTTTCCCGGATTGTACGTATTGACGGCAAGGAACTTTTGGATGGAGGAATGTGCGATGCAGTGCCTCTTGATTACTTCAGAAGTATAGGCTATGAGAAGAATGTTGTTATTCTCACTCAGCCTGAGGAATACAGAAAAGGCAAAAACAAGCTCTTGCCTTTCCTTAGACTTAAACTTTGGAATTATCCAAACATGGTTCATGCTCTTGCCACAAGGCATAACAGATACAATGCCCAGATTGCACATATAAATGAGCTTGGAAAGAAGCTTCCGGGAGAGGTTTTGATTCTTAAACCCAAGGCACCCTTAAATGTGGCGGGAATTGTAAGAGAACCTGAAAGACTTATGAACGCATATAAAGCCGGCCGTGAAGTGGGGCTGGAGAATCTTGAAAGAGTAAAGGCATTTCTTAAGGATTAAAAATATGGCAGCAAGAAAGAGAAGAAGAGGTTTCGGGGGCGTAATAGCAGTTTTTGTTATTATGCTCTTACTTATGAGTGTGATGATTTTCTTCTTTCTGACGAAGGAAGAGAGACTCGCCAAGCAAAGTAAATGGGTAAGGCAGGTGGATTTGACCGAATCGGTTACCGAAGGTATTGAGGACTATATCAGGCTTGCCAGACTGGGGGATGAAATAGATGTTAAAAACATAGTCCCCTCCATTAAGTATAATGTTATTCTTACATTCAAAAGTAAGGGCGAATTCGACGAGAGCCTGGATCAGGCATCCTACGAGGAATGCGAGAGCCTGGCATACAAAGCCTTTGAGGAGGCTGTGACTGAATTGGTCAAGAATCGACTTGAAGCAAGCGGTCGAACAGGAAATCCTTCTGAACTTATTACCGAAACCCTGGGATGTGATCTAGCAACTTATCTAAAGGAGAATGCTCCGGCAATTCTCCCTTCTTTTGATGAGCTTAACTCCTCGACGCAAAAGAGTGGCAGAGCAGAGACTTATCTTTGCAACGGAAACACTCTTGTAATAGTCGAAAGCGGTGAGGATCCCATTCTCTATGACAAGTGGGAGGGCGAAGGCAATGAATAGAATCAGGAGATTATTATGTTTTTCGCTTATTCCATTGGTTATTTGCGCGTGGCTTATACCACAGGGCATTGTGCGTGCACAGGGAGAGCAGGAGTCACCTGAAAACGGGCAGCTTCACGTAAACGGCAGAACCTACACCGTTAAGCTTTTAAATGTTACATACACCAACAATACCTATGTTTCTTTGAGGGATATGGCCGCAGCCCTTTCTGGAACGGAAAAGCAGTTTGATGTTTCTGTTTCAAAGAGCGAAATTATTATAAATACCGGAATTCCGTATGGAGCAAGAGGCGGTGAAAACGAGCCCTTTGACGAGGAGGTCATGGAGGCTGATTTTACCTACAATTTCAATCTTAAGACTACTCCCATGTTTATGGATGATGTGGAACTTAAGAGATTCACTTTGGTTGGCAGTGTGACCGATGGAGTCTATGACTGCTTTATCAACGTGCCGGAGCTGGCAATGATGTTGGACACCAAGATGACCTTCGACAATGATGAGTTGTACGTTGATACATCGGAGGAGTTCTCTGTCAATATGGATGAACTTGAGGAAGATGAATTCTTTATGGCCAGCAGAAGCTGTCTTCTTGCGGATGCCACCACAGGAGAAATTCTCTACGAATATGAGCCTGACAGAACGGTGCTTATAGCCAGCACATCAAAGCTTATGACCTATCTTCTTGTTATGGATGCAATATCAGAAGGGAAGATAGGAATGTATGATACGGTATATATTTCTGATGCGGTTTCCAGACTTTCATATGGAGAGGATGGGGTAGTAAGACTTGATACCGACCTTGAGACCAACGTTAATGAACTGATAAAGGGAATGCTTTTGGCTTCCAGCAATGAGTGTGCAATGGCCCTGGCTGAGTATGTGGCCGGCACCGAGACCGAATTTGTTAAGCTTATGAATGCCAAAGCAGAAAGCCTCGGACTAAGTGAGTCAACCAGGTTCTACAACTCCAACGGGCTTCCCACATATACCGATGATGTGGTTACCGCCAAGGTCCAGAACAGATCCACAGCAAATGACATGTTTACTCTTGTAAAATATCTTCTTGCTGTATACCCTCAGGTTACTGAAATTACTTCAATGAAGGAAGCCAGCCTTCCCTCCATGGGATTTCTTGCCAGAAATACCAACCCCCTTCTCTACAACGTGAAGGGAACCATCGGACTCAAGACCGGCACAACCAACGGCGCCATGTGCTGCCTTATCTCCGCTAAGGATGTCACCTGCGGCGACGGGGATCACATCCTTGTCTCCCTTGTCTTCGGAGCCGAAAGCAACGTCCTTAGAAGCTTCGTGTCCGAAATCCTCTTGGACTACGGCACGGACGTCCTCACCAAGGGACGCACCTTCTCACCCAAGGACGCCACTAAGCCCCAGACCGCCGAGGAACTGGTGCAGGCTGTCCTAAAGACGGCGGACCGCAAGGCCCACTAAACTGCAAATTTGTCAAAGAAAGACAGCTACCATTTATCCCATGAGACGCGCTCCCGCTCCGCTTCGGAACGTAGCCCCACTAAGCTCGACAAAACCTCGCTAAGTGGGGACGTCCTCAGAGGGCCTCCGGGACAAATGGTAGCTGTCTTTCTTTTCTGTATGGAGCTGTCCAGGATTAGCGTTAGGCTACAACATATTTCAGGATTGCGACGAACTGGAGGGCGGTGCCGGCAAGGACGAACACGTGGAAGACGGAGTGCATGTAGCGATGCTTCTTGCCGAGGCCGTAGAGGATGGCGCCGACGGTGTAGGCAAGGCCTCCTGCCAGAACCCAGTAGAATCCGTTAATGGTGATGGCCTGTATGGTGGGCTTGATGGCAATGATGATGCACCAGCCGATACCGATGTAGCCTGCCATGGAGATGATGGCGAATTTCTTTAGGTCGATGGCTGTAAGCACAGCGGAGAAGATTGCCAGACCCCATACAACTCCGAAGATGGTCCATCCCCAGCCGGGCGATAGTTCTCTTAAGGGACCGAGAACGATGGGAGTGTAGGTTCCCCCTATAAGGAAATATATGGTGCAGTGGTCGATTACCTGCATGACACGCTTTCCCATGTTGGGCTTCAGTCCGTGGTAGACGCTTGACATGGTGTAAAGCACTATAAGAGATGCTCCGTAGATGGCACTTCCAACCACGTAGAAGGCGTCATGGTTTCGGACAGAGAGGACCACGCATATAACGAGGGCGGCGATTCCGAATACGGCGCCCACAATGTGTGTAATCATGTTGGCGGCCTCTTCACCTTTGGTGTAGTTGGGGAGAATGCGGTCAGCCAGCTTTGTTCTTGTCATATTGTCACTTCCTTTAAAATACTATATAGTTATGATAACACGACACTATGTAGTTTTCAATACTACGTAGTGTTTATTTTTGCCTGATTACTGCACGACAAATTTATACAAATTTTCGTGTTAAAACAGAAAGAAAACAAAAAAGTATTGAATTTTGCGACAAATTAATGTTATTATAGAATATATATTGACAGGAGCTGAAATATGAAGAACGACTTTGTAAAAAGATGCCTGTCTTTAGTTTTTTGCGCCACCTTTCTTTTTGTCAGCGGATGCGGTGATTCCTCAGGGAAAAGCATATACCTGTACTCGGTGGAAACAGACGAGAAAGAAAAACCTGCAGGTGACATATATGCCCCATATAAACCTCTAAGAGAAGAGGTTATGGCAATTATTCCCGAAGAGACTGTTACTCTTAAAGTCTACAACGAGCTAAACAAAAAAAGAGGAGTGCAAGAGGGCTGGTTCGGTCAGATAGTGAAGGACCTTTTTAATGTTGAACTGGAATTTGTGAACACCAATGACGGCGATTATTACCAAAGTGCCAAGGCCGGTCGCTGTGATTGGGATTTTGTGTTGCTCAAATCACATGACAGGTTAAAGGACTGCATTGACAGAGGCTTGGTCAGAAATCTGGAAGAAGATGGGTTGTTCTCAAAATACGGGACAAACATTGGCTCAACCATGAAAGTTGCTATATACGCAAGCAAAAGGGAGACGGATGGAAAACTTTACGGTATACCCGATGAGGTTGCGTACAGAGACGGCGAATACGCGGAATTTCAGTATCATCCCGATATCAGATGGGATTTGTACAGAAGATTTAACCTGGAAGACCCTGAGGAAATGGATGATTATATTGACATTCTCAGCGTGATGAAAGATCGGGCCGGAGTGTCTGACTCAGGCAAGGAAATCTATGGTGCGACCTTGTACAGCGGTCAGGAGGATGTATTAAATTCCAGCGTTTCGGATGCCGTAAAAGCTTTTTTTGGATACGAAGATTTTTATGTTGGATTCTTTAATCCCAGGTACAGAACCTTCTCCGGGGCATTGGATGATGACAGTGAGTATATCAAATGTCTTGAATTCTACAACAAGATGTACAGGGCGGGCCTTATTAATCCAAGATCCAAGGAGATGTCCTATAAAATGGTATATGATTCCTACGCAGATGGACAGAACCTGTTTTGTGTCAATTCCGAACTTGGATACGATGCCTATAATACAATTGAACATCTGGCGGACGAGAAAATGATGGCGCCTTTGACCTTTAAGAAACAGGTCAATCTGGTAAGAGGTCTTAAGACAGTGGGAGAGGATCAGGTCTGGTGCATAGGAAAGGATACAGAGTATCCGGAACTTTGCATGGCCATACTTGACTGGATGGCCTCGCCGGACGGAGCCTTGACTTCCTATTACGGCCCCAAGGGTGTTTGCTGGGATTACGATGTAGATGGAAACACGGTGTTACTTAACCCCGGATTTGAGGCCCTGTATCACCCAAATTACCAGTTTGATATGAGCAGCGGCTTCGTTGGTTCATACAGTGAGGGAGCACCGTATTTTGGATTCAACATCTGGTCCAGAGATACTGCAATCTCTGAATCCAACGGACAAAAATACAACGTTTTGACCTGGATTAACATGAAGAGCAATCAGCTCAATTATGATATTGAGAATGAATGGCTGGAAGAACATGAAGTGGAGAATGAGGCTGAGTATCTTGGTCAATCAAACTTTTATGTTCTTGCACCCGATGCATATGTAATGCATGAATTGCCGGAGGAACTTACTTCTTCTTACACCAGGCTTACCTATATTCTTAAAGAGGGAAGCTGGAATGCAATATATGCGGAAAGTGAAGAGGAATTTAATGAAGTAATAAAAGATATGCAGACATCTGCAATTAAGGCCGGATATAAGGAAGTGGTGGATTGGTGCAGAATAGAAGCGTACTACAAGGTGCAGTCCAATATTTACTCCTACTTGATAGATTAGGATGAGGTTATGGATACAGAAAAGAAAAGCAAAGAAAAAGTAGATAATAACGATTTTTCCTTAGGACTGTTGCTCGAGGGAAGAAAGTATGGAAATCGAGGGATTAAGCTTCTCATCAAGGTAATTATCCTTGCGCTTATCCCTGTACTTATCATGGGTTCCTTAACCATTCTTGCCAGCTATCGAACCGTTAACAAAACCATGTCCGATGAGGTAAAAAATGAGCTTAGGAGCACCGCGCTTGTAATTGTCAGTTCATATAACGTTATGAGCAGCGATGATTTCATACCCTTGAAGTCCGGAAATATCATCAAGGGCACTTTTGTTATTAACAATAACTATAAGCTTTTTGATTCCCTGGCTGAGGAAGGGGAAGTATATTCTGCAATGTACTATGGAGACAGACTTATTGTTACTTCATTGAGAAACAGCATTGGCAGGCGCATTGAGCTGCTTCCGATTCCGGACTATGTTTATGAGAACGTATATAAGAACCAGACTGAGTGTTATATACAAAGCCTTTATATAGATAACGAAGAGTACTTCGGATATTACATGCCTGTTTTTGACAGCGAAAGAAATGTTGTGGGCAGCGTTTTCACAGGTAAAAAAACAAAAGTTATTTCCGAAGCGGTGGCTCAGAATATCTACATGGTTTCTGTGATAACCGGAAGCGGAATAATTCTGTCTTTGATTTCAGCCATTATCCTTCTCCTTTCAGTGGCCAAATTCGTAGGCTATACCATGAAAGAGGATGCCAAGGTTGATGAACTTACCAAGGCAAACAGAGCCAAGGATTCATTCCTTGCCAATATGTCCCATGAAATCAGAACTCCCATCAATGCCGTCCTTGGCATGGATGAGATGATTCTTAGGGAGAGCAAAGAGGAATCCATAATAAACTATGCCTCCAGCATAAAGAATGCGGGGCAGGCGCTGCTTTCCCTTATAAATGACATCCTGGATCTGTCAAAGATACAGGCAGGGCGTATCGAGCTGATTGACAGCAGATACGAACTGGCTTCCATTATAAACGACACCTATAACCTTCTTCATCAAAGAGCAGAAAAGAAGGAACTGGATCTGGTAATTGAAAATGATCCCACCATTCCATCGGAGCTTAGTGGAGATGAAACGCGAATCAGACAGGTCCTTACCAACATTATGACCAATGCCATAAAGTACACCGAAGAAGGAATGGTAAGGGTGGTATTCGGATGGCAGCCGGTGGACGAGGATAACATGATTCTTGTTATGAGCGTCGAAGACACGGGAATGGGCATAAAGGAGGGAGATATTCCCAAACTCTTTGACAGCTTTGCAAGGTTTGACATGAATAAGAATAAGAGCGTCGAAGGTACAGGCCTTGGATTGACAATTACCAAGAGCCTTGTGGATTTGATGAAGGGCACCATTGATGTCAGAAGCACCTATGGAAGAGGTTCCGTCTTCACGGTACGAATTCCGCAGAAGATTCTTAACAGGGACCACATGGGTGATTTCGCGGAAAGCATCAGGAACAGTATCTATCATACCGATGAATACCACGAATCCTTTGTGGCACCGGATGCGAAGATACTTGTGGTGGATGATATAAAGGTCAATCTTGAAGTTATTATCGGACTTCTTAAGCAGACAAAGGTTCAGGTTGATACCGCCGGCAGTGGCGGAGCCTGCCTGGAAGCTGTAATGCATAAGAAGTACGACCTCATTCTGATGGATCACATGATGCCTGATATGGATGGGGTGGAAACTCTTTGGATATTAAAGAAAACCCAGGACAATCTAAGTAAGGACGCTCCTGTCATAGCCTTAACCGCAAATGCTGTTGTGGGGGCGAAGGAGCAGTACCTTGAGTGGGGATTTGATGATTACCTTTCCAAACCTGTTCAGGGCCCGGCCCTGGAAGCCTGCCTTGCAAAGTACCTGCCTCCTGAGAAGGTAAGACTTGTAAGCAGGGAAGAAATTGAGTTTGAGAAGGCTGAGAGACGGCGAAAGCTTGAAGAACCTGTGCAGGGCTCTCTGGTGGATAAACTTGATTTCCTTGATACCGAAGTGGGCCTGTCCTATTGCCTTGATGAAGATACCTACAGATCGATTCTTGAGACCTACATAGAGGAAGACAAGACAGAGGATATTATCAAATTCTACGAAGCCGGAAACTGGGATGATTACAGAATTCTTGTCCATGCAGTAAAATCCACATCCCTCTACATTGGTGCCGTACCTCTTTCGGAGAAGGCCAAGGCTTTGGAGAATGCCTGCATTGAGGAGAACTGGGATTATGTTAAGGCAAATCATCAGGAGATGATTGAGAACTACAAATCCCTTCTTGATGAAATTAGGAAAACTCTGTAGGGGAGGTGCAGAATGGGGACAGGCCCAAATTGCACACGAAGCGTGCAATTTGGGCCTGTCCCCATTCTGCACCTAAAATTTGCAATCAGGTTGCATTTTGGAAATAAGGAGGATATAATAGGAGCGATGCAAAGATAAATGTATGGATTATTGGTAAGGAGTAAGAATGTCATACATTGAAGTAAAGAATTTATCGATTGGATATGACGGAATCCCCATTCTGGAGAATTTGAATTTTTCTCTTGAAAGCGGAGACTATCTTTTTATTCTGGGCGAGAACGGTGCCGGTAAGTCCACACTTATGAAGACCATATTAAGGCTTATCAAGCCTATTTCCGGCCAGGTAAGATTTGATGATGAGGCGGCCAAGTGTAAGATTGGATACCTGCCACAGCAGACGGAAGCCCAGAAGGATTTTCCGGCTTCTGTTGAGGAGGTTGTACTTTCAGGCACCCTTCCCCATATGGGAAGCCGCTTTTTCTATGGCAAGAAGGAGAAGGAGACTGCAAGAGTCAATATAGAAAGACTTGGAATAGAGAATCTTAGAAAGAAGTGTTTCAGGGAGCTTTCCGGAGGGCAAAAACAGAGAGTTCTCCTGGCAAGAGCTCTTTGTGCCGCAGATAAGCTGCTGCTTCTTGATGAGCCTGTAAGCGGGCTCGATCCTTTGGCAACGGAAGAGATGTATGAACTGACCGAGAAACTTCACAAAGAAGGAACAACGGTTATTATGATATCCCATGATTTGAATGCGGCATATAAATATGCCAACAAGATTCTTCATCTTTCGGATGAGGGATTTTTCTTTGGAAGTCTTGATGAGTATCTTAAGAGCTCAGAGGGATTTAATACGCAGGAAGAGGAGGGCGTGAAATGATAGAGACTTTGATTAAGTATTTCAGCTTTCCTTTTGTAAGGTATGCGGTTATTGTAGGTGTGCTGATTGCCCTTTGCTCTTCGCTTATAGGGGTGACACTGGTTCTTAAGAGATATTCCTTTATCGGAGACGGACTTTCTCACGTGGCCTTTGGAGCAATGGCGATTGCTATGGTTTTGCACCTGTCAAGCAACACCTTCCTGGTGCTTCCCATTACGGTATTGACTGCCATAGTTCTCCTTAAGTCCGGCAGCAGAGCAAGGATAAAGGGAGATGCGGCAATAGCAATGATGTCCGTTGGAGCTTTGGCTTTTGGCTACATGTTACTGAATGTGTTTTCAGTTTCCGCCAACGTATCCGGAGATGTGTGCAGCACCTTGTTTGGTTCCATGTCAATTCTTACATTAAAGGCAAGTGAGGTTTGGCTTTGCGGAATCTTATCACTTATTGTTATTGCATTTTTCATTCTGTTTTATAACAGGATTTTTGCAGTTACCTTTGATGAGTCCTTTATGGACGCTTCCGGTCAATCATCCAAGGCATATAATTATGTGATTGCAATTATCACTTCGGTAATCATTGTTCTTGGAATGAATCTGGTGGGGTCATTGCTTATTTCAGCCCTTATTGTTTTCCCGGCGCTGTCGGCAATGCGACTTATCAAAAGCTTTAAGGGGGTTGTAATTACCTCCGCGGTTATTTCGGTGGTTTGCTCCTTGGGTGGAATGCTTATATCCATTATCTTTTCCACACCGGTGGGCTCAACAATCGTTATGATGGATATTGCTGTTTTTGCCTTATTCCATGTAATAGGTATGATTAAAGGAAGATAGGTTATGAAGATAAAGAAGTTGGCTGCCCCTCTTGTGATGGCAGCGGCGGTAACCTTCGCGGTGGCCTGCGGAGGAAATACCGACACATCAATGATAGATCAGGTTGTTTCAGAGAAGGAAGCGGAGGTAAAAACTGAAGCCTCTCCAACTCCGGAGATTTTTGATACGGTGGCGGAGCCCACAGAAGAGCCGACGCCTGAACCGGTTAAGGAAGCAGACCCCAGCGTGGATTATGATCTTACCATAATGGGGAAGGATATGGTTTATGCCACGGTTTTCCAGATGATGAATGATCCTGCAGAGTACGAGGGCAAAACCTTCAAAATCGCAGGAATTTATGATGAGATGTATCTTAAGGAAACAGATACAACCTATCACTTTGCAGTTATAGCAGATGCCTTGGCATGCTGCTCTCAGGGACTTGAGTTTCTTTGGGAGGATGAGGCCAAAGAGTATCCCGAAGTAGGAGATTCCGTGGTTTTTAAAGGAGTTTTCGAAACCTACAAGGAGGCGGGAGACGAGTCCATTTACTGCCATCTTGTAAAGTGCAGTTAAAATTTTTAAAAATATTTTGCAAAAGGTATTGACAATGATTGGATACCTGTATACAATCATACAATATAAAATACAAAACGCGAAAGCAAAGGCGCTTAGAGATTTAATCTCTAGGCGCCTCTTCTTTTATCAAAAACAAAAATCCAGGAGGAAAAAGTTATGGATGAAACCAAAGTAAAGATTCCCGAATTATTTGGAAGTCTCGTATTCAATGACAAAGTGATGCGCGATAAGCTGCCTAAAGATGTTTACAAGGCACTTAAGAAGACCATCGATAATAATACACATTTGGAACTTGACGTAGCCAATTCGGTAGCAGTTGCAATGAAAGAGTGGGCTGTAGAAAACGGAGCCACACATTTCACACATTGGTTCCAACCCATGACAGGAACCACCGCTGAGAAACACGACAGCTTCATTAACCCCGTAGGTGACGGACAAGTAATTATGGATTTCGCCGGCAAGGAACTTGTTAAGGGCGAACCCGATGCTTCAAGCTTCCCTTCCGGAGGACTGAGAGCTACCTTCGAGGCAAGAGGTTACACAGCATGGGATCCTACATCACCTGCTTTCATTAAAGATAAGACATTATACATTCCCACCGCGTTCTGCTCATACGGCGGTGAGGCTCTCGATAAGAAAACTCCCTTGTTAAGATCCATGGAGGCATTAAGTAAAGAAGCAACAAGACTTCTTAACCTCCTTGGAAATACGGATGTAACAGGTGTGGCAACAACAGTCGGACCTGAGCAGGAATATTTCCTTATTGATGAAAAGGATTACGCAAAGAGAAAGGATCTGATTTTCACAGGAAGAACACTTCTCGGTGCAATGCCTCCCAAAGGACAAGAGATGGAGGATCATTACTTCGGAGCACTGAAAGAAAGAGTTTCCGAGTACATGCACGATCTCGACACAGAACTTTGGAAGCTTGGAATTCCCGCAAAGACCAAACACAACGAAGTTGCTCCCTGCCAGCATGAGTTGGCACCCGTATTCGAGACATCAAACGTTGCAGTTGACCACAACCAATTGACAATGGAACTTATGAAACATGTGGCAAGAAAACATGGTCTTGTTTGTCTCCTTCATGAGAAACCTTTTGCAGGAATCAACGGTTCAGGTAAACACAACAACTGGTCAATTTCCACAAACACAGGAATTAACCTTTTAGAGCCAGGCAAATCCCCTGCAGAGAACACACAATTCCTTGTATTCCTTGCAGCAGTTATCAAAGCGGTTGATGATTATGCTGACCTCTTAAGACTTTCCGTTGCAAGCCCCGGAAACGATCACAGACTTGGAGCTAACGAAGCACCTCCGGCTGTTGTATCAATGTTCCTTGGCGATGAGCTTACAGCAGTAGTTGAGTCAATTGAGAAAGGTAAATTTTTCAAGAAGGGCGGCAAAGTTCAAATGGAAATGGGCGCAACAGTGCTTCCTCATTTCTTCAAGGACAACACCGACAGAAACCGTACATCACCCTTCGCATTCACAGGTAATAAATTCGAGTTTAGAATGCTCGGTTCTTCAATTTCAGTAGCAGGACCTAACGTAATTCTCAACACAGCAGTTGCAGAATCATTAAACCTCTTCTACGAGGAGCTTAAGGGCGTTTCCAAAACAAAACTTGAAGAAGCAGTTCACGAACTCGTTAAGAAGACACTTACAGCTCACAAGAGAATCATCTTCAACGGTGACGGTTATACAGACGCATGGCTTGAGGAGGCTAAGAAAAGAGGTCTTTACAACTTTAAGACCACCGTTGATTCCCTTCCTTGCTTCATAGCAAAGAAGAATGTAAAGCTCTTTACAAAGCATGGCATATTTACAGAGAGCGAGATCAATTCCAGATACGAGATTCTTCTTGAGAACTACGTTAAGACACTTCATATCGAAGCCAAGACTCTTGAAGATATGCTGGCACATCAATTCATGCCTGCAGTATCAGGTTACACAAAGACTCTGGCTGATACCATTACAGCCAAGAAAGCTGCAGTAAGTGCAGTTGCTTGCAAAGCTGAGGTTAAACAACTTGAGTCAATCAGCGCTTCTTACGACAAACTTTATGCTCTTTACGAGAAACTTGTTAAAGATACCGCTAAAGCTGAGAAGGAGGCTGATGTACTTAAAGCAGCCAAGTTCTACAAAGACACCGTTATCAAAGATATGGATGACATCAGAACAGTAGCTGATGCCTTGGAAGAAATCGTACCCGAAGATGTTATTCCTTATCCTACATACGGAAAGATTTTGTTCTATATGTAATATAGGTGGAAAGCGGACGATGCACACATCGTCCGTGCACCCCCTGGAAAAAATAATAGAGGAGAGAGATATTATGGAAGAAATTTTGAGCTTGATTAACTCCGAAGTCTACGGAGTCTGGTTCCTGATCGGAGCCGCATTAGTATTCTGGATGCAGGCCGGTTTCGCGATGGTAGAGTCCGGCTTCACCAGAGCAAAGAACGCAGGAAACATTATTATGAAGAACCTGATGGACTTCTGTATCGGAACTGTTATGTGGTTCATATGTGGTGCTTCACTGATGCTTGGCTCGGACATGGGCGGATTTGCAGGAAGATTCAGCTTTGATGTTTTCTCCAATTACGGAAGCTTTGATTATTCCAGCTTTGTATTCAACCTGGTATTCTGTGCAACCACCGCAACCATCGTATCAGGTGCCATGGCTGAGAGAACCAAATTCTCTACTTACTGCATTTACTCAGCTATCATATCTGCAGTAATTTACCCCATCGAGGCTCACTGGACCTGGGGCGGCGGCTTCCTTGCACAGTGGGGATTCCACGATTACGCAGGATCCAACTGTATCCATATGGTGGGCGGCATCTGTGCTTTGATCGGTGCATGGATGCTTGGTCCAAGAATCGGAAAGTTCGAGAAAGATAAAGCAGGAAAGGTAAACAAAATCAATGCTTTTCCCGGCCACAACCTGGTAATCGGCGCTCTCGGTGTTTTCATCCTCTGGCTTGGCTGGTATGGATTCAACGGAGCAGCAGCAACAGATCTTCCTACACTTGGATCTGTATTCCTTACAACAACAGTTGCTCCTGCAGTAGCTACTGTAACAACAATGCTTTTCACCTGGATAAGATATGGCAAACCCGATGTTTCGATGTGTCTCAACGCATCACTTGCAGGTCTTGTAGCAATTACAGCACCTTGTGACGTTACAGATTGCGCAGGAAGTGCTATAATCGGTGTGGTTGCAGGATTGTTGGTTGTATTCGGCGTCTGGTTCGTAGATAATGTATTACATGTAGACGATCCCGTTGGTGCAGTTGCTGTTCACATGATGAACGGTATCTGGGGTACAATCGCAGTTGGTCTTTTCGCTACTGAGACAGCACCCGGTTTTGCAGTTGCAGATATTCAGGAAGGTCTTTTCTACGGCGGCGGTATTTCACAGTTAATTAAGCAGCTTGGCGGTATGGGCGTAACAATCGCCTGGACCGTTGTAACAATTGTAATTGCATTCCTTGTTTTGAAAAAAACCATTGGTCTTAGAGTCTCCGAAGAGGAAGAACTTATCGGCCTTGATGCTACAGAGCATGGACTTCCTTCAGCATATGCCGGCTTCTCCATCATGGATATTTCAAACACCATGACAATGGAAATCAACGAGAACACTTCCCTTGGAAGCGATTCCTACGAGGAGGCCAGCGAAGCCAAGAAGGATGCTGCGGTTCCCGTTATTAAAACGGTACAGACAGTTGACTCCGGAATCAATAAGGTTGTTATCATTGCAAAGTTAAGCAGATTCGATGCTTTGAAGCATGCAATGAATGATCTGGGCGTAACCGGAATGACAATGACTCAGGTAATGGGCTGCGGTATCCAGAAAGGTGCCGGCGAGAAATACCGTGGAGTTGAGATGGATGCAACCCTTCTTCCCAAAGTTAAGGTTGAGGTGGTTGTAAGCAAGATTCCTGTAGATTCCGTAATCGAAGCCGCAAAGAAGGCTTTGTATACCGGACATATAGGAGACGGAAAGATATTTGTATATCCTGTTGAGAGGGTAGTCAAGATTCGAACAGGTGAAGAGAATTTTGATGCACTCCAGGATGTAGAATAAATAAAAAATATACCTTAAAAGGGCACGCGAAAGCGGGCCCTTAAGGTGCGTAAAGGAGCAGGTGCAATTTGGGGACAGGCCCAAATTGCACATAGGAGAAAAATGAGCGAAAAAAGAAGGCTTGTGCTGGAGAGCGGCGAGATCTTTGAGGGATACGGCTTCGGCGCAGAGGGCGATAAGGTATTGGAACTGGTTTTCAACACTTCAATGGTGGGATATCAGGAAATTCTCTCCGATCCGTCATATACCGACCAGGCAGTGGTGATGACCTATCCCCTTATCGGAAATTACGGCATGAACAATGATGACTATGAGACGGCGACTCCGTCTATCGGAGCCTTTGTTGTAAGGGAGTATAACAATTTGCCGTCAAACTTCAGAGCGGCAGATACTCTGGATACTGTTATGAAGCGTTATGACATTGCGGGCATCTACGGCGTAGATACCAGAGCCATAACAAGAATCATAAGAGACAAGGGCAGCATGAAGTGCCTGATTACCTCGAAGGAATCAGATGCCTCAGACTACAAAGCCATTATGGCAAAATCAGAGGTACCTCATGATGCGGTAAGCAGGGTAAGCGTTAAGGAAGAGTTTGATTTCAAAGACTCTGACAAGGGAGCCTTACACGTTGTTGCCATAGACTGCGGAATGAAAATGAACATTCCAAGGTCTCTAAAAAAGAGAGATATAAGGGTTACCATTGTTCCCTGGAACACCAATGCTTCAAGGATTGAAGAACTTAAGCCCGACGGAGTATTCATTTCAAACGGCCCCGGAGATCCCACGGATGTACCGGAGGTAATTGAAACTATAAGAACCCTTAAGGGCAGGTATCCCATCTTTGGAATATGCCTTGGGCACCAGATTCTATCGCTCGCATATGGTGCCAAAACTTATAAGCTTAAATTCGGACACAGGGGAGGAAACCACCCTGTCAAGAATATGTTAACGGACAAGATAGAAGTTACCTCACAGAACCACTCATATGCTGTGGAACCTGACAGCATTAAGGGTACGGGACTTGAGATAACCCATATAAATTTGCTGGATGACACCGTGGAGGGTGTGAGATGTGAGAAAGATTACGCTTTTTCCGTGCAGTATCATCCGGAAAGTGCGCCGGGACCCCAGGATTCAGCTTACCTTTTTGACATATTTATCGATAACATGAAAGCTTTTAAGAAAGAGAGAAAATAAGAATGCCTAAACGTACTGATATAAACAAAATTCTTGTTATCGGCTCCGGTCCCATAGTAATCGGACAGGCTGCCGAGTTCGACTATGCAGGAACACAGGCTTGTCTTTCTCTCAGAGAAGAAGGCTATGAAGTTATTCTTTGTAACTCAAATCCTGCCACAATAATGACTGACAAGACCATTGCGGACAAGGTTTACATGGAACCCTTAACCCTTGAATTTATTGCAAAGGTCATAAGGAAAGAAAGACCCGATGCTATCTTACCCGGAATCGGCGGACAGACAGGTCTTAACCTTGCAATGCAGCTTGAGAAGAAGGGCATTTTAAAAGAGTGCGGCACCGAGCTTTTAGGCACCGACGGCGACAGTATTGATAAAGCCGAGGACAGAGAGCGCTTCAAAGAGCTTTGCGAGAGTATCGGTGAGCCAGTGCTTCCTTCTGAGATAGTTGAGAGCATGGAAGCAGGCTTAAAGGCTGCCGAACACATCGGATACCCCATCGTAATCCGTCCTGCCTTCACTCTTGGCGGAACCGGCGGCGGTTTTGCCGATGACGAGGATGAGTTAAAGACCATCCTTAAGAATGCCTTATCCCTTTCACCCATTCACCAGGCTTTGGTTGAAAAGAGTGTTAAGGGTTACAAGGAAATCGAATATGAGGTAATGCGTGATGCCAACGATACGGCCATCACCATCTGTAACATGGAGAACCTTGATCCTGTGGGTATTCACACCGGTGACTCCATTGTTGTGGCCCCCTCACAGACTTTGACCAATAAGGAATATCACATGCTTCGTGACTCGGCTTTAAAGCTTATCAGAGCTTTGAAGGTGGAGGGCGGATGTAATGTTCAGTTCGCCCTGGATACGAAGTCCATGAATTATTATGTAATAGAGGTTAACCCCAGGGTTTCAAGATCCTCAGCTTTGGCATCCAAGGCCAGTGGCTACCCCATTGCAAGAGTATCTGCCAAAATCGGCGTAGGCATGAGACTTGACGAGATTAAACTTGCCAACACCCTCGCCTGCTTTGAGCCTTCACTTGACTATGTGGTCTGCAAGATGCCCCGTTTCCCCTTTGATAAGTTTACGGACGCAAGCAACGATCTTAACACCCAGATGAAGGCAACAGGTGAAACCATGAGCGTCGGCCGCTCCTTCCCCGAGAGCCTTCTCAAAGCCATCAGATCCCTTGAAATCGGAGCAAGTCATCTTCACCTTGATAAGTTCGATGATGAAGATACAGCTTCTTTACTGGCTTATATAAAGGAGTCAAAAGACGACAGAATCTACGCTATAGCAGAGCTCTTAAGAAGAGGAGAAGCGGTGGAGACTATATGCTCCGCGTCCCTTATTGACGCCTTCTTCGTTAACGGCCTTAAAGACGTCGTTGACATGGAAAAGAAGCTTTCGGGTATTGCAGATATTACCAAGGACAAACAGGCTCTGTTTGAAGCTAAAAGAATGGGATTCTCGGACAGAGCAATCGGATTCTTTACAGGACATAACGAAGATGAAATAAGAGCGATAAGGAAGAAGCAGGGGATTTTGCCTGTTTACAAGATGATAGACAGCTGTGCTTCGGAGTTCTTAAGCTACATTCCTTATTTCTACTCAACATATGAAGATATAAATCACACCTACGATGAGTCGGTGGTAACGGATAAAAAGAAGGTAATTGTTCTTGGCTCAGGCCCCATCAGAATCGGTCAGGGTGTCGAGTTCGATTACTCCACAGTTCACGCCATTATGACCATTAAGGCAAAGGGCTATGAGGCCATTGTCATTAACAATAACCCTGAGACGGTTTCAACTGACTATACCATGTCCGACAAGCTCTACTTCGAGCCTCTGACGGTTGAGGATGTTATGAACATCATCGAAAAGGAGAAACCCGAGGGCGTCATCGTTTCCTTAGGTGGTCAGACTGCAGTCAACCTGGCTGAGCCTTTGGCTGAAAGAGGAGTTAAGCTAATAGGTACCGACGCAGCGGCTATTGATAAGGCAGAGAACCGTGACAGTTTCGAGCACGTATTAAAGGAACTTAAGATTCCTCAGCCCGAGGGCGTTGCCGTTACAAGCATTGAGGACGGTGTTAAGGCTGCTGAGAGAATCGGCTATCCTGTTTTGGTTCGTCCAAGCTTTGTTTTGGGCGGCCGTGCAATGCAGATTGTGGCAAAGGAAGCCGACATGCGTCACTACCTTCAGACAGCGGTAGAGGTGGACGAGGATAAACCTGTGCTTGTTGATAAATACATTAAGGGTAAGGAAGTGGAGATAGACGGAATCTGCGACGGATGCGACGTATTCATCCCCGGCGTTATGGAGCTGGTTGAAAGAACCGGTGTCCACTCCGGCGACTCCATGAGCATGTATCCTTCCGCAAGCATCAGCAAGAAGGTTAAGGAAACTATAGTTGACTACGCCGGTCGAATCGGCCTTGGCGTAGGAATTATCGGACTTTTTAACATACAGTTTATTGTGGATGACGACGACAACGTCTATATCATTGAGGCTAATCCCAGATCATCCCGTACCGTTCCTTTCATCTCTAAAGCCTCAGGCTACTGCCTGGCGGACATGGCTACGGAGGTAATGCTTGGAGGCGAGCTCTTCAAACTTATGGAGAAGTTTGACCCCGAGTGGAGAGTGGCAGACGGAATAAACAAGTTTGTGGACATCGGAGACGGAAAGAGACACCTTGTAATGTGTCCCAAGGTTCCTGACAGATTCTTTGTAAAAGCACCTGCTTTCTCCTTCTCGAAGCTAAAGGGAATGGATGCGTACCTGTCTCCTGAGATGAAGTCCACAGGTGAGGCCATCGGATACGACAGAACTCTTCACAGAGCCCTGTATAAGGCATTGATTGCTTCGGGAATTAAGCTTTCAAATTACGGAACAGTAATTGTTACTTTGGCTGACGAAGATAAGGAAGAATGCTTCCCTCTTGTTAAGAGATTTTATGACCTGGGCTTTAATATCGAAGCCACCATCGGTACCGCTGAGTTTCTGAAGGCTCGAGGTATTAAGACCAGGGTAAGAAGGAAACTAAGTGAGGGCAGCGATGAAATTCTGCAGTCCATCAGGGCAGGTTACGTAAGCTATGTAATTAACACCCGTGCAATTCTCTCGGGTGTGCATTACGAGGACGGTGTGGCTATCAGACGATGCGCCACCCAGAACAATGTAACCATTTTCACATCTCTTGATACAGTAAGAGTTTTACTGGATGTTTTGGAGGAGGTAACAATCAGTGTCGATGCCATTTGATGAAATGAAACTTGGCGAAGAGTGCGGCGTTTTTGGAATGTATGCACCTGTCGGAGAAAACGTAGCCGACTCCATTTACTACGGCTTGTATGCCCTTCAGCATAGAGGCCAGGAATCCTGCGGTATTGCTGTTAGCGATACGGAAGGACCCAAGGGAAACACCACCTGCTATAAGGATATGGGCCTTCTTAATGAGGCTTTCTCATCGGAGAAACTTGAAAAGCTTAAGGGCAACATCGGTGTGGGACATGTAAGATATTCCACCACCGGAGCTTCGGTTCGTGAGAACGCTCAGCCTTTGGTTATCAATTACGTGAAGGGTGTACTTGGACTGGCTCATAACGGAAACCTGATTAACGCTTCGGAACTGAGAGAGGAGCTTGCTTATACAGGCGCCATTTTCCAGACTACCATTGACTCGGAGGTTATCGCTTATATTATAGCCCGCGAGAGACTTAACTCAGCCTCTGTTGAGGAAGCGGTTGGAAGATGCATGGACAGAATTAAAGGTGCATACTCCCTGGTTATCATGTCTCCCAGAAAGCTTATCGGAGCAAGAGACCCTTACGGATTCAGACCCCTCTGTATTGGAGAGAGAGACGGAGCTTACATTTTTACTTCAGAGTCCTGTTCTTTAGATACCATTGGAGCCAAGTACGTAAGAGACGTGGAACCCGGTGAGGTTGTTACAATTGACTCCGAAGGTCACATTAACTCCGACAGAACAAGATGCATCCCCGAATGCCAAAGGGGACGTTGTGTTTTCGAGTATATTTACTTCTCCCGTCCCGACAGTTACTTCGACGGAGTAAGCGTTTATAAATCAAGAATTCTTGCAGGAAAGTACCTGGCAGAGGATTCGCCGGTGGAAGCCGACATTGTAACCGGTGTTCCTGATTCCGGAATCCAGGCAGCCATCGGCTACGCCCATGAATCCGGAATTCCCTACGGCCAGGCTTTCATTAAGAACTCTTATGTGGGACGTACTTTCATTAAGCCCGGACAGGAAGCCAGAGTAAGCTCGGTTCGTGTTAAGCTTAATGCCCTTCGTGAGGTCGTGGAAGGCAAGAGAGTAGTCATGATTGATGACTCCATTGTCCGCGGAACCACCTCGGATCGAATTGTACGCATGCTTAGAGATGCGGGAGCCACCGAAGTTCACGTAAGAATCAGCTCACCGCCGTTTCTTCATCCCTGCTACTTTGGCACCGATGTACCCGGGGAGGATGAGCTTTTGGCCCATAACCGTAACCTTGAGGAGATTCGCCGCATAATCGGGGCGGACTCGCTGGCGTACTTGGACGTATCCCGTCTTAAGGCCATCGCAGGAAATCTTCAAATTTGCACAGGCTGCTTCACAGGGAAGTATCCTGTAGACTAAACCACCCAGGCTTGTTGGCCCCGGCATTTGCCGGGGCTTTTTATATTGTAGACAGAGAGGTCTGGACACAATTATATGGACGCAATTATTAAGGCAATTATCCATTAAGCATCGGAATCAGATATTTTCATATTCTCGATGCCCAAATTAGTACATATTTCATTTTGGGGGCATCGAGATTACAATTTCCTCTTTTTCCGATGCCCATAATCCTACTTTGGGAGTTTTTTGAGCATCGATTTTAGACCCTTTTTATTTTCCGATGCCTCAATGCGGCAGGATCAGAGCGGCATTGGGTGCCTTTTTTGGGTTACTATTCACAGCTGAATTAGATAAAGAATAAGCGCGGTCGTCTAACCGCGCTTATCTTAAGGGGATGATAGTTTTGTGTATTTATTTCATCTGCTGAATTTTGTCGTTCATCTTTTTGGCTTCGGATCTGTAAAAGCGCATGAAGCAGAACCAGATGATGAAAGCAACTGCAAGCTGAATGGCAGCAATGACAATACCCTGACCAATGGATGCGGATCCGCCGATCCAGCCTACTATATAGGCTACAAGAGTATAGATTACACATCCGATCCCCATATGAATGAGGACTCTGACGGGCATCGGGAGTGAATCCTTCTTATAAACAATAGTGGGTAAACCAAAGCCCAGACCGATTACCACACTTCCGATTATCATCTTTGTCATACGATAACCTTCAAGACTGAAGTTACCGCCAAATCCGATATCAAATACTATGCATACGAGACTGAAGATAGTTAGTGACATTCCAATGCTGATTACGGTGCTCTTTAAGAGATCCTTTAACGTGTTATTCATTATTTTCCTCCTTATAATCCGAGATACTTTTTAAATGCCGGCAAATATGTTCTTGACACATAATCACTACTGCCGTTGCGAAGTTTGAGCAGAAGTGTTCCGCTGAATCCGGACTCGATAATGTCCAAGTATGACAGATTTACGAGTGTTGACTTGGATATCTGCATGAATTGTGCACCGAGCAGGGCGCCCAGCTCATAGAGTCTTTTTCTTGAACGGTATTTATTCTTTTCTCCGTATATCACAGTGTCACCGTTTTCGATTCTTATCATGTATATTTCTTTAGGCTGCAGGACTATGATGTCCTCTTCGTTCTGTAGTGCTGTTATGGGGGCTTCATTTATAGAGAAGATGTCTATCATTCTCTGTATCTCGTCCGTTACTTTATCCGTATGTATTACGGCATATGGTTCTTTGTATTCGGGTGAGATATCAACGGTGACTTTCATTCGTGCCCTCCTCCTTTCAGTTTCAAGGGATGCATCCTTTTGATGATGTGATGATACAACATGTTCCGAGTTTTGTCATGCAAAAGACGGTAAGTGGCGAAAATCGGCATGTGAAATGCAAAATAGCCTGTTAAAAGCGATTATAAGTGCGATCTGATATATAATTGATGTTCCAAATCAGCTGTGAATAGTAACACTAAAAGTCTGGGATTGATGTTTTACTAAGGCAGACTTTATCGAGCCGTCGGTACTTAGGTGCCGTATTGTGGCACCTTATGTACCGCTACGTGCGAGATCTAAGTGAAAACGGGTCTGCCGTGTAAAATATCAATTCACAGATTCGTATTTGAGCATTCCGGGGACACTTGATTTTCCGTAAAATTAAGAAATCTAACAAATAGGGCTGTGATATAATTAAACATATTTGAAATATAGATAAATGGGAGCCCGCAAAGAAGATATATTATGCTTACATTGGTAACACCTAATATAGATGATTTATGGTTTAGAGAAGAATTAATGGCTGATGAAGATACCATGTCTTATAACGCTAAGTGGGGTGGAACAATTCCCTTTCCTAAAGACGAATGGGAATCTTGGTATGATGCTTGGGTCCGGAATCCTGAGGGCAAACGATATTATCGCTATTTGATGAATTCAGAGAATGAATATGTTGGGGAAATTGCATATCATTACGATAGACAACGAGGCATTTACATCTGTGACGTTATTATCCTTGCCAAATACCGAAATCGAGGCTATGGATCGGAAGGAATTAGGCAATTATGCAAAGCTGCAAAAATAAATGGTATATCTGTTTTATATGATGATATAGCGGTTGATAATCCTTCATATAAATTGTTCTTGAAAAATGGATTTGAAATCGAATACAAAAACGAAGAGATTGTGATGGTAAAAAGAAATCTATAGATTGTATTAAAGTAAATTATGTGGCAAACGGACTAATATAAAAAAAGTGAATGAAGATTAAAGCATAAGTTTAAACCAACAGGGCACCCTACGGGCGCCCTGTTTTACTATTCTGGCATGTTCATTTACATGTTTCTTATTTGGGTTTCGGGAATTCCATATTCTCGTTTCATAGCATCTATCGAGACAACCCATTCGTAATATCTGACATAACAGCAATAATTAAAGCAATGGTTGGTGAATTTAAAATTGATGATAATAACAGATAAGTGATATTAACTGACAGTATGCGGTTATAGCTGATTTTGTTTTTTAGTAGAAGGGAGATTCTTATGAAAAGAATATTATCTGTAGTTATTGCCATTATGCTTGGTGCTGTAAGTCTTACAGCGTGTGGAGGTGATGCTTCCGCAAACAAGGCATCAGAAGCACCGGTGGAGAAAGCAGTACAGGAAAGCGAAGCGCAGACAGACACAACACAGACTAGTGAGAACACACAGGTTACTGAGCCGGAAGCCGATTCTGAACCGGCATCTACAGAAGAAGCTGAGCCTCAGTCTGATGACAATGGGTTCAGAGCAGTAACGGATTCTGATACTGAAGTATTTTACTCTGCAGACGATTCTTCCGTTTTAGGTAATCTTGGAACCTATTGTATGGAAGGTGGACTTGGAAACAAGACAGTAACTGTTACCGGAAAACTTGAGTATTTGCTGCCTGACCCTGATGGCGGTGTTTTGGTTTTCTGGGATTCTGAGAACACAGTCTTTTGTCCGGCTCCTGTTGCTGCAAAGAGCATATATGATCAATATGGAGATTTACAGAACTGTATTTGTACAATAAAGATTACATTTTCTGACACACCTATTTCATACACATACTATGATGGAAACTATCAGCAGGTGGACGGACTCTCATATGCTACAAATGTTGAGATAGTTTCGTATAAACAGCTTTAATAATATTTGAGGACTTATACCTATGAAAAGGAAAACTGTTATAACGGTAATGCTTATGGCTTTTATGCTGTGTGCCTGCGGAGGAAAGCAGACGGCATCAGAAACAATGCCTACAGTTGAAAAAGAAAATGGTGACAGCAATTCGAGGGCCATTGCGGCACAGGATGAAGTTATAGAGAAGACTGAAAGCGACAAGAATGAACAAAAAGGTTTATGCGTCACCAAAGAGTCTGATGGTTCAATCACAGTTGCTCTTAGTGATGACAAGTTAGAATTAATAAAAGATGGAGCAAGTGAACTATGGCTTCGTCTTTATTTTGATGATAATAGAGAGGGCGGATACGAAATTTCTTCTGATGGCAGTAACTGGGCAATGAATCGAATTGGAGAGAATGGAGTAGTTGCTGAGGGAACTGAACTTGAAAGAAGCGGAAAACAGTGGATATTTTCTATCGGAGAAGATGCTGCTTCTGACCTTGAGGTATGTACTTATTATGAGGCTATTTTCAAGGATTGGAATAATGATGATAACACCATAATGTTTGCGGATGGAAATTACGCCATTGAAAAGAGTCAACAGCAAGCAGTAACGGAAAATACTGAAAGAGAAGACATCTCCGACGACACTCAAAACACAGCTCAATCAACAGCGGAGGGTTATTGGTTTTTGGATACAAAACTCCTTGATATTGATGGTGGATGGTTAAAATTATATGGATTGAATGAGTCGGGTATGCCGACAAGACTTGCTTATTCAATGTATGGATATGAATATGATTTTGCGCTGAAGAACGTTAGTATTTCAGTTAATGGAGATGAATATACTATTGAAGGTACGGTCTGTGAGTTTGGCAAGGATAAGACAGATGCTCCATTATACATCTTTGCGAGCGGAGATGGGGGTATTGGTGAGGGTAGCAACCAGTTTGTCATGGACAGTCCGGCAAAAGAGTATTATTACATAGAAGGCAAAAAAGATAAGTTTCTATTTTGATGTGCAATTGGAGACTGTCCCCAACTGCACCAAAGGGCAAGAGCCTTGTAGAAAAAAAGTTCTTGACAAGAGTTGTACAAGTGTATACAATCATACATTATAAATAAAAAATTGATTCCATGAAATGTAAGCAAGGGCGCTTTGGAGCTTCTCCAAAGTGCCCCTTTTTTGTGGAAAAAAAAGGAGAAATACAATGTGCTCGATAATGGGTTTTTACGGAAGTTCAATCAGCGAAGAAGAGTTTGCTAAGCACTTTGCTGAGACAATCTCAAGAGGACCGGATGACACAAGAATCGAGAAGTTCGAAGGCGGAATGCTTGGCTTCGAGAGACTTTCAATCATGGGCCTTACACCGGAAGGAATGCAGCCTTTCAATTTGAATGGAAATAAGGTTGTATGTAACGGTGAAATCTACGGTTTCAGACCGATAAGAGAGAGACTTTCCGATAATTATAATTTTAAGAGCACTTCAGATTGCGAGATACTCTTACCTTTATATGAAGAGAAGGGTCTTGACATGTTTAAAGAACTTGATGCAGAGTTCGCATGCATCATCTACGACGCAAAGAAAAAGAGCCTGGTGGCAGCAAGAGACCCCATCGGAATCAGACCTTTGTTCTACGGATACACAAAAGTGAAAGGTGAAATCATTTTTGCTTCAGAGGCCAAGAACCTTGTAGGTCTTACCGATAAGATTTATCCTTTCCCTCCCGGATGCTATTACGCAGACGGAAACTTCTACTGCTACAGAGACATGACCGATGTCAAAGAGTATGTAACAGACAACATCGAGAGAGTCTGCAGAAACATCCACGACTTACTCGTTGAAGGAATAAAGAAAAGACTTGATGCAGATGCGCCTCTTGGCTTCCTCTTAAGCGGCGGATTGGACAGCTCACTTGTATGTGCTGTTTCCGCAAAGATATTAAGGAAACCTATTAAGACTTTTGCTATAGGAATGAGTACCGATGCAATCGATCTTAAGTATGCCAAAGAGGTTGCAGACTACATCGGGGCAGACCACACCGAGGTAATCATTACCAAGGAAGATGTTTTAAATGCACTTCCCGAGGTAATCCATTTACTTGGAACCTTTGATATCACAACAATAAGAGCAAGCATCGGAATGTACCTTGTGTGCAAGGCAATCCATGAGAAGACAAAAGTAAGAGTTATCATGACCGGTGAGATTTCTGATGAGCTTTTCGGATACAAATACACAGACTTCGCTCCTAACGCAGAGGAGTTCCAAAAGGAAGCTGCAAAGAGAATCAGAGAGCTTTACATGTACGACGTATTAAGAGCCGACAGATGTATTTCAGTAAACTCTCTTGAGGCAAGAGTTCCCTTCGGTGATCTTAAGTTCGTTGATTATGTAATGAGCATCGATCCCGCAAAGAAGATGAACGTCTACAACAAAGGTAAATACCTTTTAAGACATGCCTTCGAGGGAGACTACTTACCCGAGGATATCTTAATGCGAGAGAAAGCTGCTTTTTCCGATGCAGTGGGACATTCAATGGTTAACTACTTAAAAGAGTACGCTGAGAGCCAGTACACCGATGCCGAGTTTGAGGCAAGAAGAAAAGTATATACACATGCCACACCTTTTACCAAGGAATCACTTCTCTACAGAGAAATATTTGAGAAATATTATCCCGGACAGGGTGAAATGATAACAGATTTCTGGATGCCAAACAAAGAGTGGGAAGGATGTAACGTTAACGATCCTTCCGCAAGAGTACTTTCAAACTACGGAGCAAGCGGGGTATAAGAATGGTTAAATACGTATTTGTAACGGGCGGTGTAGTATCGGGGTTAGGAAAAGGAATTACGGCAGCCTCTCTTGGAAGACTTCTTAAGGCAAGAGGCTATCACGTAAACATGCAAAAACTGGATCCATACATCAACATGGATCCGGGCACAATGAATCCCATTCAGCATGGTGAGGTCTATGTTACGGACGACGGAACCGAGACAGATCTGGACCTTGGCCATTATGAAAGATTCATTAACGAAAGTCTTAATCGTAACAGTAACGTAACCACAGGAAAAATATATTGGAGTGTTTTAAATAAAGAAAGACACGGCGACTATGGCGGAGGTACCGTTCAGGTAATTCCCCATATCACAAACGAGATAAAATCCCGCTTCTACAAGGAGCAGGATGCGAATGAAAAAACCATCTCAATAATCGAGATAGGCGGTACCGTAGGTGACATTGAAAGCCAGCCTTTTTTGGAGGCTTTAAGACAGTTCCAGGCTGAGGTTGGAAGAGAGAACGCAATCCTTATTCAGGTAACTCTGATTCCCTTCATTAAGGCTTCAGGGGAGATGAAAACCAAACCTACACAGATGTCCGTAAAGACCCTTCAGAGCATGGGACTTTGGCCGGACATTTTGGTATGTCGTTCGGATTATCCCATCGATGATGACATAAGAGGCAAGATAGCCCTTTTCTGTAATGTAAAAAAAGAGCATGTTCTCCAAAACCTCGATGCCAGGAGCCTATACGAAGTTCCACTTATGATGGAAGAGGAGAAACTGGCCCAGGCGGTTTGTGATTGCTTAAAGCTTGATTGCCCCGAGCCCGACCTTACGGGGTGGAAACAGATGGTATGGGACTTCGAGCATCCCGAGAAGAAAGTAAAGATTGCTTTGGTTGGGAAATACGTGGCACTTCACGATGCATATCTTAGCGTAGCCGAAGCCTTAAAGCACGGCGGAATCGCCAACAAAGCCGAAGTTGAAATCAAATGGATTGAATCTGAGGAACTGGAAGTTGAGGGTGCAGCCGAAAAGCTCTTATCAGACGTTGACGGCATATTGGTTCCCGGAGGCTTTGGAAGCAGAGGAATAGAAGGAAAGATAGCTGCAGTTAAATATGCCAGGGAGAACAACATTCCCTTCCTTGGTATTTGCCTTGGAATGCAGCTTGCAATAGTTGAGTTTTCAAGAAATGTATTAGGACTTAAGGAGGCTTCGGGAATCGAGTTTAATCCCGATACTCCGGATCCTGTAATAGCTTTGATGCCTGAGCAGGAAGGAATTGAAGATATCGGCGGAACCTTAAGACTTGGAGCTTATCCTTGTGTACTTAAGGAAGGAACCAAAGCATTTAAGCTTTATGGCAAAAAAGATATCTCCGAAAGACACAGACATCGTTATGAAGTAAACAACGACTACAGGGAAGCCTTTGAAGGTGCGGGAATGGTACTTTCCGGCATGTCCCCCGACGGAAGAATAGTTGAGATGATTGAGCTTAAAGATCATCCATACTTCGTGGGAACCCAGGCACATCCCGAATTCAAGTCAAGACCGGATGAACCACATCCTTTATTTAAGGGCCTTATTGAGGCGGCGTTAAACAAATAATTGTAAAGGGAAGAAACTATGAACAATCAAGGATTATATGACCAATCTTTTGAACACGACAATTGCGGTATCGGTGCAATAATCGATATCAACGGAAAGAAAAGTCACAAACTTGTTTGTGATGCATTAAGTATTGTCGAGAACCTTGAACACAGAGCAGGTAAAGACGGCACAGGAGAAACAGGAGACGGTGTAGGAATTCTCACAGGAGTTCCCCACAAACTTTTTTCTGATGAGTGTAAGAAAATGGGCATTACTCTCGGAGGTGAAAGAGAGTATGGCGTAGGAATGTTTTTCATGCCCGATGATGACCTTAAATGTGCAAGAGACAAGAAGATGTTTGAGGTTATCACATCAAAAGAAGGCCTGGAATTCCTTGGCTGGAGAAACGTTCCCATTAACGAATCGGTTCTCGGAAGCAAAGCACTCAGTTGCATGCCCCGCATTATTCAGGGATTCGTAAAGAGACCTGAGGAGACCACGAACGATTTGGATTTTGACAGAAGATTATATGTTGTAAGAAGAATCTTCGAGCAAAGCACAGATACAGCTTATGTTGCATCCCTTTCCTGCAGAACAATCGTATATAAGGGCATGTTCCTTGTAGGGCAGCTTCGAACTTTCTTCCTTGATTTAATGGATAAAAGATACGAGTCAAACGTATCCATGGTTCACTCAAGATTCTCAACAAACACCAACCCTTCATGGAAGCTTGCACACCCCAACAGAATGCTGGTACACAACGGTGAGATTAACACCATCAAGGGTAACGTGGATAAGATGCTTGCCAGAGAAGAAACCATGGAAAGCAAGACCTTCTCAAAGGATGACATGACCCGTGTTCTTCCCGTCATCCCCAAGTTCGGTTCAGACTCCGCTATGCTTGATAACACTCTGGAGTTCCTTATGATGAGTGGCATGGAGCTTCCTTTGGCTGCCATGATTCTTATTCCCGAGCCCTGGAGTCACAATGACACCATCTCAATGGAGAGAAGGGATTTTTACCAATACTACGCTACAATGATGGAGCCCTGGGACGGACCTGCGTCCATTCTTTTCTCAGACGGCGACGTTATGGGGGCAATTCTTGACCGTAACGGATTAAGACCCTCCAGATATTATGTGATGGATGACGGCAGACTGATTCTGGCGTCCGAAGTCGGTGTGCTTGATTTGGAGGAGGCACACATCTTAAAGAAGGAAAGACTTCACCCCGGCAAGATGCTTGTGGTTGATATGAAAAAACACAAAATCTACGGAGATGAGGAGTTGAAGGAACACTACGCTTTGGAGAAGCCCTACGGCGAATGGCTTGACGGAAACATGCTTGAGTTAAAGAGCCTTAAAATTCCCAATATCAAGCCTGAAAGCTATGAGGGAGACGATCTGATCAAGCTCCTTAAGGCCTTTGGTTATTCCTACGAGGAGTGCAGAGAAAGCATCCTTAACATGGCCTTAAACGGCGCCGAGCAGATTGGTTCCATGGGAATTGATACTCCCCTGGCTGCTTTATCCGGCGAGTACCAGCCTTTGTTCAACTACTTTAAACAGCTTTTTGCTCAGGTTACCAACCCGCCCATTGATGCAGACAGGGAAAAAATCGTTACATCCACCAATGTGTATGTGGGCAAGAACGGCAACCTCTTAGAGAAGAAAGCCGAGAACTGTCATGTCCTTAAGATTCACAATCCCATTCTTACGGACCTAGACATGATTAAGATTAAGAAAATGAACAAGCCCGGATTCAAGGTGTCCGAAGTTTCCACAGTTTACTATAAGAGCACTCCAATAGAAAGAGTTCTGGATCACCTTTTTGTTGAGGTGGACAAGGCATATAAGGACGGCACCAACATCCTTGTTCTCTCCGACAGGGGAGTGGATGAAAACAGAGTGGCCCTGCCCTCACTTCTTGCGGTGGCAGCAGTGCATCAGCATCTGGTAAGAACCAAGAAGTGCACCGCCATGTCTCTTATCTTAGAGTCCGGTGAACCCAGAGAGGTACATCACTTTGCAACCCTTCTAGGCTTTGGTGCCTGCGCGGTTAACCCTTACCTTGCTCATGCCACAATTGGCCGTCTTATTGACGAGGGCAACTTAAATAAGGATTACTATGCGGCGGTTGAGGATTATGACCACGCAGTATTAAAGGGCATCGTAAAGATTGCTTCCAAGATGGGTATTTCCACCATCCAGTCCTACATGGGCAGCAAGATTTTCGAGGCAGTGGGAGTTAACAAAGAAGTAATCGATACTTATTTCACCGGTACGGTTTCAAGAGTCGGCGGAATAGGATTAGAGGATATTGCAGACAATACAGACAAACAGCACTCCAAGGCCTTCGACCCCCTTGGACTTGATACCACCATGACTCTCGACTCTGTGGGTCGTCATAAAATGCGCTCACAGGGCGAGAAGCACAGATACAATCCTCAGACAATTCACATGCTTCAAAGCGCAGTGAGAGAGGGTAATTACGAGAAGTTTAAAACCTACACCTCCATGGTTGACAAGGAGGAAACCGGTTATTTAAGAAGCCTTATGGATTTCGAGTTTCCGGAAAAAGGCATCGATATCTCTGAGGTAGAAGACGAGAAGGAAATCGTAAAGAGATTCAAAACCGGTGCCATGAGCTACGGTTCAATTTCCGAGGAGGCACATGAAGCCCTTGCCATTGCCATGAACCACTTAAAGGGTAAATCAAACAGTGGTGAAGGCGGTGAGAGCGATGAAAGAATTGCTTCCGCAGGAACCGACCATGACAGATCATCTGCAATCAAGCAGGTAGCCAGCGGTCGTTTCGGCGTAACAAGCAAATATCTTGTAAGCGCCAAGGAGCTTCAGATTAAGATGGCTCAGGGAGCTAAGCCCGGTGAAGGCGGACATCTTCCTGCAGGAAAGGTTTACCCCTGGATTGCCAAAACCCGTCACTCTACTCCCGGAGTAAGTCTGATATCACCGCCTCCTCATCATGATATTTATTCAATTGAGGATTTGGCTCAACTTATATTTGACCTTAAGTGCGCCAACAAGAACGCAAGAATATCCGTAAAGCTTGTCAGTGAGGCAGGTGTCGGAACCGTTGCTGCAGGTGTTGCCAAGGCAGGAGCAAGGGTAATCCTTATTTCAGGTTACGACGGAGGTACAGGTGCCGCTCCCATAAGTTCAATTCACAATGCGGGACTTCCCTGGGAACTGGGACTTGCGGAGACACACCAGACACTTATTAAGAACGGATTAAGAGACAGGGTAATCATAGAGACAGACGGAAAGCTGATGAGCGGAAGAGACGTGGCTATAGCCGCATGCTTGGGAGCCGAGGAATTCGGTTTTGCCACAGCACCATTGGTAGCTTTAGGCTGCGTAATGATGAGAGTTTGTAACCTTGATACCTGTCCCATGGGTATTGCCACCCAGAACCCAGAGCTTAGAAAGAGGTTTGCAGGCAAGCCTGAGTACGTTGAGAACTTTATGCTTTTCATAGCAAGAGAGCTTAGAGAGTACATGGCAAAGCTTGGAGTCAGAACCCTTGATGAGCTAGTGGGACGTGTGGATTTCCTTAAGGCGAAAGAGGATACGGGGGTTAAGCTTAGCCTTGATAAAATCCTTGCTCCCGTTGAGACATACAATAAGCCCGACAAGGATAATCTCTATGACTTTAAGCTTGAAACCACTCCCGATGAGAGAGTTCTTCTTGCGGATAAGGGCGTAATGGAGTCCATAAAGAAGGGAACAAAGTCAAAGGTTTCCATTGACATTAAAAATACAGACAGAGCCTTCGGTACACTTCTCGGTGCGGAGATTACAAGAAAGAATCCCGAGGGACTCAAGGAAGATACGATTGTTGTTAACTGTAAGGGAGCCGGCGGACAAAGCTTCGGTGCTTTCATTCCAAAGGGCCTTACATTAAATATCACAGGTGAAGCAAACGACTACCTTGGCAAGGGCCTGTCAGGCGGTAAGATTACCGTGTGTGCACCGGATGACGCAGGCTATGAGCCTGAGGAGAACATAATCTTAGGTAACGTTGCTTTGTACGGTGCCACATCGGGTGAAGCCTATATAGCAGGCATGGCAGGTGAGAGATTCTGTGTAAGAAACTCCGGAGCAAGAGCTGTGGTTGAGGGCGTAGGTGAGCACGGATGCGAGTATATGACAGGCGGATGCGCAGTTGTAATCGGCCCCACAGGCAAGAACTTTGCAGCGGGCATGAGCGGCGGTGTCGCATATGTTCTGGACGAGGATAATCACTTATACAGAAACCTTAATAAGGAACTGGTTCTCATGGAGCAGGTGGAAAGCAAGGCGGATGTGGCTGAGCTGAAGGATATGTTAAAGAAACACGTTAAGCATACCAAGTCAAAGAAGGCCACAAAGATACTTGAAGAGTTTGACGAGTATCTGCCTAAGTTTAAAAAGATAATCCCTGCGGATTATAAATCATTGATGCACCTCATCCACACATTTGAGGAACAGGGTATGAACTCTGAAGAGGCAGCAATCGAAGCATTCAATGCAAGAGAAAAGGAGGGTAAGTAAGATGGGAAAACCCGGCGGTTTTTTGGAATATGAAAGAGAAAACGATACTTGCATAGCCCCCCTTGAAAGAATCAAAAATTTTGACGAGTTTCACAAGAACCTGTCACCTGAGAAGAGAAAAGCTCAGGCAGCCAGATGTATGGAGTGCGGCATACCCTTTTGCCAGGCAGGAGAGATGATAAGCGGCATGGCATCGGGATGTCCTTTGCACAACCTTGTGCCTGAGACCAACGATGCTTTGTACAGAGGAAACATAGCCCAGGCCTACGAGAGACTTTCTCTCACCCACAGTTTCCCGGAGTTTACATCAAGGGTTTGTCCCGCTCTTTGTGAGGCGGCATGTACCTGTTCCGTAAACGGAGAGAGCGTTACCACTAAAGACAATGAGAAATACATAATTGAATATGCTTTTGAACACGGTCTGGTAAAAGCGAAGGTACCTACTGTGAGGACCGGCAAGAAAGTAGCCGTTATAGGAAGCGGCCCTTCGGGACTTGCGGCGGCAGCAGCCCTTAACTCAAGAGGCCATAAGGTTACTGTTTTTGAGAGAAACGACAGAGCAGGCGGCTTACTAAGATACGGTATTCCCAACATGAAGCTTGATAAGAGAGTCATCGACAGAAGACTAAAGATTATGGAAGAATCGGGCATTGAGTTTAAGTACGGCTCTGATGTTGGAAAAGATGTGAAGGCAAAGGATTTGCTTAAGGAGTACGATCGAATTGTCCTTGCCTGCGGAGCTTCCAATCCCAGAGACATTAATGCCCCGGGAAGAGATGCAAAGGGTATCTATTTTGCAGTAGATTTCTTAAAGGAAGTCAGTAAGAAGCTTATGGATGAAAACTATGATGTGGCAAAGCTTACTGAATGTAAGACCATGTCATGGGGAAATCTTAAGGGTAAAAACGTAGTCATCATCGGCGGCGGTGATACAGGAAATGACTGCGTTGGTACTTCCATAAGGCTTGGTGCGGGAAGCGTCATCCAGCTTGAGATGATGCCCAAGCCTCCCGTATCAAGAACTGCATCTAATCCCTGGCCCGAATGGCCCAAGGTTCTTAAGACCGATTACGGCCAGGAAGAAGCAATTGCTGTTTTTGGCAGTGATCCAAGAATATATCAGACTACGGTTACCGAGTTTATTAAGGATAAGGAAGGCAAGCTTAAAGAGATTAAGACAGTTAAGCTGGAGCCTCAGAAGGACCCCAAAACAGGCAGAATGAATATGGTACCTGTAAAGGGAAGCGAAGAGGTTATGAAGGCTGACCTGGTATTAATAGCGGCAGGTTTCCTTGGAAGTCAGGACTATGTGGTGAATGACTTTGGCGTGGACAGAAATGCCAGAACCAATGTGGCTACAAAAGAAGGTGCCTTCGCCACCAGTAAGGAAAAAGTCTTTGTATGCGGCGACATGCACAGAGGCCAGTCTCTTGTGGTGTGGGCAATAGCCGAAGGAAGAGCAGCTGCCAAGGCAGTTGATGAATCCCTTATGGGATACAGCAATTTATAGAGGACTAAACTATGTTAGTTGAGTTTACCAAAATGCATGGATGCGGCAACGACTATGTTTACATAGACGGAAGCCGATTCCATATAGACAGTTTCTCAAAACCTCAATTCGTTCGAAATGTCAGCAACAGGCATTTCGGAATCGGCTCAGACGGGGTTATATTTATTAACCCCTCTGGCATAGCCGATTTTGAGATGGAGATGTATAACGCAGACGGCAGCAGGTCTGAGATGTGCGGCAACGGAATAAGGTGCGTTGCAAAGTACGTTTACGACAAGGGGCTTTGGGATAAGGACGAAGTGGATATTGAAAGTTTCGGGAAGGTTAAACACATTATTCTCTTCATAAAGGATGATGAGGTTAAGACTGCAAGAGTCGACATGGGAGAGCCTATTCTTAATCCCGTGATGATTCCCGTTAATACTTCAATGCTTGATGACCCCACCGGCAATGTTATTATGAAACCTATTTTGGCCGGAGGAAAAGAGTACAAGATTACCTGCGTTTCCATGGGAAATCCTCACGGAATCATCTATGTTGATGATGTAGAAAATCTGGAAATAGAAAAGGTCGGTCCGATACTTGAGAACGATCCGTTTTTTCCTAAGAGAGCAAACATCGAGTTCGTGCAAAACCTGGACAAAACTCATGTGAAAATGAGAGTCTGGGAGAGAGGCACCGGAGAGACCATGGCCTGCGGAACAGGCTGCTCGGCTTTGACGGTTGCCGGTGTTTTGAATGGTTTTTATGAGAGGAATACAGATGTTAATATAGAGGTGCTCGGGGGCGTAATTAAGGTTAATTACGCTAAGGACGGACATGTTTATATGACAGGTCCCGCCGAGATATCTTTTGAAGGAGTTTTGGAATGGCAAGAATAAATTCAAACTATCTTAAGTTACCCGGAAGCTATTTGTTCTCGGGAATAGCCAAAAAGGTGCAGGCATATAAGGAGGCCAACCCCGATGCAGACATTATCCGCCTTGGAATCGGTGATGTTACAAGACCTCTTACCGACAGCGTATTAAAGGCTCTTCATAAGTCCACAGACGAGATGGGCAGGGAGGAGAGCTTTAAGGGTTATGCGCCTGATTTGGGCTATGAATTCTTAAGAAGTGCCATTGCAAAGAATGACTATGCCACAAGAGGGTGCCATATAGCAGCCGATGAGATTTTTGTTTCAGACGGGGCAAAATCCGACTGCGGAAATATCCAGGAAATCTTTGATGTGAATAACAAGGTTGCGGTTTGCGACCCGGTTTATCCCGTTTACGTAGATTCCAATGTTATGGCAGGGCGAACAGGCGCTTTTGATGAGGCAACCGGAAAGTTTAAGAACGTGATTTACATGCCCTGCACAGTGGAGAATGGATTTGTGCCGGAGCTCCCTGATGAAGTCCCCGACATGATCTATTTGTGTTTCCCCAACAACCCTACAGGAGAGGTCATTACCAAAGAGGGGCTTCAGGAATGGGTTGATTACGCATTGAAAAATAAAGCGGTAATTCTCTACGATTCCGCTTATGAAGCATATATTCGAGATGAAAATGTGCCTCACAGCATTTATGAGTGTGAGGGGGCGAGAGAGTGCGCCATTGAGTTCAGATCCTTCTCAAAGACGGCAGGCTTTACAGGTCTGCGATTGGGCTACACTGTAGTGCCTAAGGACTTGGAGATTGACGGTGTTAAGCTTCATTCATTGTGGGCAAGAAGACACGGCACCAAGTTTAACGGTGCTCCTTACATTGTGCAAAGAGCCGGCGAGGCCATCTACACTGATGAAGGAAAGCGAGAAGTCAGAGCTCTGGTGGACTACTATATGAATAACGCGTCGGTAATCTATGACGGGTTAAAGGCTGCCGGATATGAAGTCTACGGAGGAAAGAACGCACCTTATATCTGGCTTCGCACTCCTGACGACATGTTAAGCTGGGAGTTTTTTGACTATCTTCTAAGCAAGGCTCAGGTTGTGGGAACTCCCGGTGTCGGGTTCGGTCCCTGCGGCGAGCATTTCTTCCGCCTTACAGCCTTTGGAAATGCAGACAGGACCAAAGAAGCGGTAGAGAGGATTTTACAAATTTAAGGTGTGTTAATTCGCTAAAATAGTGGAATACAAATTTTATGATTGTGATATAATGTTCTTTAGTTTTGAAAATACTAGGAAACGGAGAACAAAGATATGGTAGTAGCTGTACTTTTATTCATTCTTGGATTTGTTCTGCTTATAAAGGGTGGCGACTGGTTCGTAGACGGAGCCACCGGAATTGCACACAGATTTCATGTACCTGAATTATTAATAGGAGCAACAGTTGTCTCAATAGGAACGACTCTTCCTGAGGTAATGGTTTCGGCCACCAGCGCTGTCAGCGGACACGGCCAGATTGCTTACGGTAATGCAATCGGATCGGTTATTTGTAACACAGCACTGATTGCGGCTTTGACAGTAGCAATTAAACCTGCCCCGGTGGATAAGAAGTCCTTTAAGACTCCTGTGCTCTTTTTCTTTTTGTCTGCGGCATTCTATCTTTTCAATGCCTATGTACTCGGAGAGTTCACCAGATTATCGGGAGCCATTCTTCTTGCAATCTTCGTGGTGTACATTGCCCTCCAGGTAAGAAATGCCATTAAGCATCCTGAAGCGGTACCCGTAGAGCCTGAAGAAGGAGAGGAAGAGCAGAAGAAGGAGAATCCCTTCTGGAAGGACATTTTACTTTTGATTGTCGGTGCAGCATTAATTGCAGTCGGCGCTGATTTGCTTGTTGACAACGGCACCATCATCGCAACAGAACTTGGCGTTCCCGAGTCGGTAATTGCCCTTACCTTTGTTGCCCTTGGAACCTCACTTCCTGAGCTTGTTACCGCCATCACAGCTTTGGCGAAGGGCCATGGCGCACTTTCTTTAGGAAACGTGGTGGGCGCCAACATGTTTAACCTTGTATTGGTCAGCGGTCTGTCAATTCTTTTGCAGCCCTTTAACCTTCCTGTGGAGAAAACCATTAACGGGTTAAATGCCAGCCTGGTGGTAGACATCCCTGTAATGATGTTTGTAATGCTTTTCCTTACTGTGCCTGCACTGATTAAAGGCAAACTTTCCCGCTATCAGGGTATTATTCTTTTAATTGTGTATGCTGCTTTCTGCACCTTCCAGTTTGTGGCATAAAATAATGTATTGATTTAGGAGTTATTATGTTTAAACCTGAAATAAATGAGATTAAGAAGCGCTTCACACAGTCCAAGTGCGCCATCGACAGAATCTGTGGCTGCTATGTGGATGCGGAGAAGAATAAAAAGATGGTATTTAAGGAGCCCTTCCTTACATTACCTGAAGAAGATATTTTCAAGTACTTTGAGATTTTCAGAAAGGCCCTTTCAGGCACCATCGGAAAGAACCTTGTAAATCTGGAGTTTCCCCTCGCTTCCGAGGAAGAGGGCGGCACCCAGAACACCCTTCTTAAGCTTCGAAACAGCAAGCTTAACGATGAGGAGATGCTTGAGAAGTTTTACGATAAGATTATTGATTCCTATGATTACACCGGAAATTATCTTATTCTGTTAATCCACGACAACTATGATATTCCCATGAAGACCACCGACGGAATAGAGGTGGAGGACGGTTCGGATGAGGTTTATGAGTACATTATGACCTGTATCTGCCCCGTAAATCTTTCAAAGCCCGGGCTTTCATATTTCCAGGAATCCAATTCCTTTGCCAATAGGATAAGGGACTGGGTGGTTGATATGCCTGAGTTTGCATTTGTTTTCCCTGCTTTCAACGACAGAGCCACAGACATACACAGCACTCTTTTCTATACAAAAGATGCAGCTGATTTTCACGAAAATCTTACAGACATGCTCTTTGGAGGAACCCTTCCCCTTACAGCCAAGATTCAGAAGGAAACCTTCCAGACCATTATCGAGGAAACCCTGGGGGATGATTGTGAGTACGAAGTTGTCAAAAACATCCACGAGAATATCCTTGAGATGATTGAGGAGCACGCAGAGGAGGTTGAACCCCTAAGCCTTGGCAAGCAGGAGATGAAGCGCCTCTTTGAATCATCCGGAGTCAAGGAAGAGAAGCTTAGCGATTTCGAGGATTATTACGATGCCGCAGCGGGCAAGGATATGAGCCTTCAGGTCAGCAACGTATATAACAAGAAAGCTTTCGAGGTAAAAACACCGGATATCCAAATTAAAGTTAACCCTGAGAGACTGGATCTGATCACCACTAAAGAGGTGGACGGCAGAAATTGCATAGTGATAGAGATTAATGATTCTGTAGAGGTCAACGGAATACCTGTCAGATAATTCAGAAAAATCTTGTCTAAAGTGCCGATTGCAACTGCAATCGGCTTACTTTATAATTAATTCTATGAAAAGGAGGTGCTTATGCGTTACGGTAAATTCCTCAAAAAGCACGGAACCATAGGCTTTGTGGCTCCTTCCTACGGAGCATCCACCGAGCCCTATATTTCCATCTTTGACAAGGCTTTGGAGAAGTTCATGGCCTTGGAATATGACGTTAAGGTGGGTCCCAACTGCCGCAAGGGCGATGGAATCGGAATAAGCACCAAACCTGAAGACTGTGGCGCGGAAGTTAATGCAGCCATGGCTGACCCTGACATCGATGTAATCATGGCCGTTGGTGGCGGTGAATTGATGTGTGAGACCCTGGCGTACATGGACTTCTGGAACATAGCAGCCAACGAGCCCAAATGGTACATGGGTTTCTCAGACAACACCAATCTGACCTTCCTGTTGCCCACTCTTTGTGATACCGCTGCAATCTACGGGCCCAATGCAGGCTCCTTTGGTCAGGATCCATGGCATGAGAGCATTAAAGATGCCCTTAAGGTTCTGACCGGTGAGAAGCTGACTGCACATAACTATCCAAGGTGGGAAAAGGAATCTCTAAGAACCGAAGAGAATCCTTATGCCACAATAAATGATACCGAGCCCGTAATCATGAAGGTTTACGAGAAGGGTGCCTACAAGGATCCCTTTAAGAAAACATCCTTCAGCGGAAGACTTCTCGGAGGCTGTCTTGACGTACTTACCAATATAGTTGGAACCAAGTACGACGGAATGGCTGCTTTTAACAAAAGATATGAAGGCGACGGAATAGTGTGGTTTCTGGAGTCCTGTGACCTTACTCCCTACGATGTAAGGCGCGCCCTGTGGCACCTTCATTCCGCAGGGTGGTTCAGTACAGCCAAGGGATTTCTTATCGGACGTCCCATGCATTTTGGCGAGACCATGCCCGACCTTGACATGTACGAGGCTGTTACGGGAATTCTCGGAAGATATAATGTCCCGATAATTATGGACTGTGACATCGGACATCTTTCTCCCATGATGACGCTTATTACGGGTTGCAAAGCAGGCGTCAATTTCTTAGAGAATGATTTGAGTATCACTCAGCATTTAGAAGAATAGAAATAATAAATGAAGGGGTAATTTGAAAAATGCATAATGTATTGTTTGTAGCAAGCGAGGGAGTTCCTTTCATCAAGACCGGAGGTCTGGCAGACGTCGTGGGCGCACTGCCGAAGTATATCGACAAGCGCTACTATGATGTGAGAGTTGTACTTCCCAAGTACACCTGCATGAAGAAGGAAGAGGCTGACAAGCTTAAATACCTTTCCAACTTCTATGTAAACATCAATAACCATGACGAGTATGTAGGCATTTTCGAAGCGGTCGAAGAGGGGGTGCATTACTACTTTATTGACAATGAGCATTATTTCAGCGGCTACGGGCCTTACGGAAATGATGTTGTATTTGAAATTGAGAAGTTTGCATTTTTCTGTAAAGCAGCACTTTCGATTTTACCGGTTATTGATTTCAGACCGGAAATCATTCATTGCCATGACTGGCAGACGGGGCTTATTCCCGTATATCTCAAGGAAAGATTCCAAGGGGGAGAATTCTATCGCGGAATCAAATCCATAATGACCATTCATAACCTTAAGTTCCAGGGTGTGTGGGATCTGAAGACTGTGCAAAGAATCACGGGTCTTCCGGATTATTACTTTACACCTGATAAGCTTGAGCACTATAAGGACGGCAACCTTTTAAAGGGCGGTCTTGTGTTTGCTGATGCCATAACCACCGTAAGTAAGAGTTATGCAGAGGAGATTAAGACCGAGTTTTATGGGGAGAATCTCTACGGAATCTTAAGAGCCCGCTCCAATGATCTTCGCGGTATCGTAAACGGAATCGACTACGATATTTTCAATCCCGAGACGGATAAATATATCACAGATAATTACAACGCCATCAACTTCCGCAAGGAGAAGGTTAAGAATAAGAGAGCACTTCAGAAACAGCTGAATCTTCCTGTAGACGACAAAGTCATGATGATTGGTATCGTCTCAAGACTTACCGACCAGAAGGGATTTGACCTGATTTCTTATCTTCTTGATGAGATATGCCAGGATCATCTTCAGATTGTGGTTCTTGGAACAGGTGAGGACAGATATGAGAACATGTTCAGACATTTTGCCTGGAAGTATCCCGACAAGGTATCTGCCAACATTTATTACTCAGAGGAGCTTTCACACAGAATCTATGCCTCAAGCGATGCCTTCTTAATGCCTTCGCTTTTTGAGCCCTGCGGATTAAGCCAGCTTATGGCTCTTCGCTACGGCACCTTGCCCATTGTGCGTGAGACAGGCGGACTTAAGGATACGGTTGAACCCTACAACAGATTCGAGAATACCGGAACCGGCTTCTCCTTCGCCAACTACAATGCCCACGAGATGATGGCCTGCATCAGATACGCCGAGCAGATTTATTACGATAAGAAGCGCGAGTGGAACAAGATGATTGACAGAGCCATGGCTGCCGATTTCTCCTGGAAGGAATCCGCAAAACATTACCAGGATATGTACGACTGGTTGATAGGGTAAGATGATTATAGCCTGCACTATGTGCAGGCTATTGTTTTACTCAGTTCCTTTTGCCTCAGTTTTTCTGAATCCGAAGAGATTCTTTACGGGCTGTTTAACCTTTTCTTCCATGCCCTGTTTAAGGATATCTTTTAGAATATTGAAGGCTTCGGCGTAGGATTTGCGTCGAAGCTCTTTTCTTGTTTGAGAGACATCGGCGTTCAACAGATAGTTCTTGGCAATGGATGCCATGCGAAGAGTTGTGAGGGCGTTGATGGCGCCCTGAGTTGCTGAAGCAGCCACTATGCCAAGGGCTTTTCCTAGGGCACCTTCCGTTGCCATGGGAATCAATTCCTCTATATTCATCTCCTCAAGATTTCCTGCAAGAAGGGTTATGGAGAATACTCTTATATAGAGCTTAAACACCTGGGCATTGGTAGGTCTGAATCCGCAAATTTCTGTAATACGCTTTATGAGAGAGAAGTTGGCTGCCGCCATCCCAAGCATGTCATATACTGAGTTTTGAGATACCGCTGTGATGATGAAGATTTTCTTGGCGGTATCATATATTTCTTTGTTTAATTCAGGAGTAATCTTTCTGTCGAAGAATTCTATTAACTTATCATCGGTTTCGTCTTCAAGCTTTAAGAAACCTCTGACCTGTTCCTGCTCCTCGGCTGTTAATTCCACATTTTCAAGAAGATTCTTAACAAGTCTCTTACACCATTTCTGCCTTGCGCTTCCGTCGGCGTTATGAAGCTTTTCAAGAGAGAAGATGGGGGCAAGGAAGACACCCAGAATGGGGTAAACAATTCCTCCAAGCACTACAACTGCAATAAGTATATAGAAAGCAATTTCCAGGAATACGTGGGCGCCTCTAAGTCTTTCTCCGATTTCAAGGGCGTTGCTCACAAGCCCCATCACAAATAGGATTGCGACGGAGATAAGGAGAACTATGGTCCAGGCATTTGTTTTTTTATTCTTCATGAGGTTGCTTCCTCCTTGGATTCGTTTCTTTTTGTCTATTATATCATGTTTCTGAGGTCGGTTTCGGGGCCGGGCGGATAATGGCAGTTTTCGGCGGATTTATCCGCCGGGAGGTGAAAACCAGAAGAAATCCACAAAAGAATCGGGTAGAAAACCGGGAAATTATAAAAAATCCATAAACTTCCTAAAATCTATTTACCCAGCGGGCGAATAGGTGTATAATCCACTCGTCACAGTTGATGACAGTCGTCGTATTAACCAACAGAAATGGAGTAAATAGATATGAGTAACACGTTATTACAGGTTAAGGACCTGCACGTGGGAGTGCAGGACAAGGAAATCTTAAATGGGGTAAACCTTGAGATTCCTGAAGGGGAGACCCACGTACTTATGGGTCCTAACGGAACAGGTAAATCCACTTTGGGATATGCATTAATCGGGCATCCTAAGTATGAGGTGACTGAGGGAAGCATTATTTTTGACGGTGAGGATATCACAGAGGAAGGGGCGGATGAGAGAGCCAAGAAGGGACTCTTTTTATCTTTCCAGAATCCTTTGGAGGTGCCCGGAGTTTCTTTGTCTGCATTTATTAAGAGTGCCTTGGAGCAGGTAAAGGGCGAGAGGGTTAAGGCCTGGGATTTCAAGAAGAAATTACATGCAACCATGGATGTCCTTAACATGGATTATGAGTATGCCGAGAGAGATTTAAACGTTGGATTCTCCGGTGGTGAAAAGAAGAAAGCGGAGATTCTTCAGCTTCTTATGTTAGAGCCTAAGTTTGCAATTCTTGATGAGACAGACTCAGGACTTGATGTAGATGCGGTAAGAACAGTATCCGCAGGTATTGATGAATATAAGAAGAGAACCGGAGGAACTTTGCTTATTATCACCCACTCTGCGAAGATTCTTGAGGCTTTGGAGGTTGATAAGGTTCACGTAATGATTGAGGGTAAGATCGCCAAGGACGGCGGCAGAGAGCTTGTTGATGAAATCAACGCCAAGGGCTTCGAAGAGAAAGAATGAGGTGCCTTCCATGAAAGAGAAAACATACGTTGAAGACATCGACAGAAGCTTATATGACTTCAGAAACGAAGATAAGGACGCCTTCAGACTTGAAGAGGGTCTTACAGAAGAAATAGTTTTAAAGATTTCCAAAGAGAAGAATGATCCCAATTGGGTCAGAGATTTAAGACTTGAGTCTCTTAGAATATATAATCAGCTTGGACTTCCGGACTGGGGTCCGTCCCTTGCAGATCTGGATATGAACCATATATCCACTTATGTAAGAAAGAATGCCAAGCTTGCAGATAACTGGGATGATGTTCCCGCGGAAGTAAAGGATACTTTCGAGAAGCTTGGAATCCCCCAGGCAGAGAGAAAATCCCTGGCAGGCGTAGGTGCCCAGTACGACTCAGAGCTTGTTTACCACAACATGAGAGAGGACGTTGCCAAACAGGGCGTCATCTACACCGATATAGAAAGTGCTTTAAGAAGTGAGTATGCCGACATGGTAAAAGAGCATCTTATGAAGCTTCTAAAGCCCAGTGACCATAAATTTCTGGCTCTTCACGGTGCCGTATGGTCAGGGGGCTCCTTTGTCTATGTTCCAAAGGGCGTAAAGGTGGCTGTGCCCCTTCAGTCTTACTTCAGACTTAATGCAAAGGGCGCCGGCCAGTTTGAGCACACTCTTATCATAGTTGACGAAGGCGCGGATCTTCACTTTATTGAAGGCTGCTCTGCGCCCAAATATAATGTGGCCAACCTTCATGTGGGAAGCGTTGAATTATTTGTTGGCAAAAACGCCCGTCTCCGCTACTCCACAATAGAGAACTGGTCCAAAAATATATACAACCTTAACTCAAAACGTGCCCTGGTTGAAGAGGGCGGAAAGATTGAGTGGGTTACCGGTTCCTTTGGCTCTCACATTTCATACCTCTACCCCATGAGCATATTAAAGGGAAAAGGTTCGAAGATGGAGTTTACCGGAATTTCCTTTGCAAACGATGGTCAGAACCTGGATACGGGAGCAAAGGTTGTTCAGCTTGCCCCTGAAACCAGCTCGGTAATGAGCACAAAGTCAATTTCAAAGGGCGGCGGTGTATGTACCTTCAGAAGCCTTGTCAAGATTGGAAAGGATGCCGTAAACAGCAAGTCTGCAGTATCCTGTGAGTCACTTATGCTTGACTCTGAGTCACGCTCCGATACAATTCCCGCAATGGATATAAGAACACCCTATGCGGATATAGGACATGAAGCTCAAATAGGAAAGATAAGCGATGAAGCGGTATTCTACCTTATGAGCAGAGGTTTATCGGAGGAGGATGCCAAGACACTTATCGTCAGCGGTTTTGCTGACAACGTATCGAAGGAGCTTCCTCTAGAATACGCTATTGAAATGAACAACCTTATAAGACTTGAGATGAAAGGAAGTATCGGATAATGAAGATAAATGTATTACCTGTGAGAACCTTTAATCATATCGGAATGAATGAGGCCATGGTGGATTATGACCCCGGTACTTATGAGGACATTGATTTCTCTGAAAACGGCGTTCTTAATCTAAACGGTCATAAGGACACGAATGTAAAGATAGATGTTAAGGAAAACGAAAGCCTCTCGGTTATTATGAACTACGAGGCTTTGGGAACTTTAAACGTAAATACCGAAGTAAATATCGGCAAAAACGGAAAGCTTAAACTGGTTCAGATTGATTCCTCGGAAGAGGGCAACAGACTTATCAACGAGGTAAAGGCCAACGTGGCTGAGGACGCCAATCTTAACCTGATTCAGATTCTTCCCGGAAGGGGAGATGTGTACACCGGAGCCATTGCCGAGTTAAACGGAAACAGAAGTGAGTGCAATATGGATGTTGCTTATCTTACCAGGAAAACTCAGATAACCGACATGAACTACGTTGCAAATCACAGAGGCAAAGAAACCGTCAGCGATATTCTTGCCAACGGTATTCTTAAGGATGAGGGCAAGAAGAATTTCAGAGCGACCATCGATTTCAAAACAGGATGCGCCGGCTCCAAGGGAGAGGAAAACGAGCATGCACTTCTTCTCAGTGAAGGTGTAATAAACGGAAGTGTTCCGCTTATCCTTTGCACCGAAGAAGATGTGGAAGGAGCTCATGGTTGTCAAATCGGCAGCCTCTCGGATGAGACTCTGCTTTACTTTAATTCAAGAGGAATTGATAAGGAAGAAGCGGAGAGAATGATATCGTACGGAAACTTCAACAGACTCATCAGAGAAATTGATGATGATGTAATAAGAGAAGCAACAGATAAAAAGGTACTGGAGGTTCTTTAATGGACGGTAAACTCTACAGGGCGGATTTCCCTATTTTTCAAATCGAGAAATCAATGTATCTCGACAATGCGGCAACATCTCAAAAGCCCCAGTGTGTCATAGATGCGGAATATGAATTTTATAAATCAATGAATGCCAATCCCCTTAGAGGATTCTATCCTTTAAGCATGAAGGCTACAGGGGCCTACGAGGACGCAAGGGAAAAGGTTCGTGGTTTTATTAATGCCGATTCCGTCAAAGAGATTGTTTTTACCAGAAATACTACCGAAAGCATCAACCTTATTGCTTACAGTTATGGACTTAACAACCTGTGCCGAAACGATGAGATAGTGGTATCGATTACGGAGCATCACTCCAATCTGCTTCCCTGGAGAATGGTGGCGGACAAAACAGGGGCAAAATTAAAATACCTCTATCCCAATAAGGAAGGAGAGTTCGACCCTGCCGCTATTGATGAAGCTATTACTGAGAGAACAAAGATAGCGGCAATGGGACAGGTTTCAAATGTTTTGGGGAGTTTGAATCCTATAGATCACCTTATTAAAAGAGTTCACGAGGTGGGCGGCGTGGCGGTTATAGACGCCGCCCAGTCCGCTCCTCACATGGCTATTGATGTTAAGGAGATGAATCCCGATTTCCTTGCTTTTTCCGGACATAAGATGTTTGGCCCCATGGGTATCGGAGTTCTTTACGGAAGAAAGGAGCTTTTGGAAGCCATGCCTCCATTCATGGAAGGCGGTGAGATGGTTGATATTGTAAGGTTCGACTACACCAAGTACTCGGAACTTCCCCATAAGTTTGAGGCAGGAACCGTTAACGCCGGAGGAGCTGTGGGTCTTGGAGCAGCTATCGATTACATTGAGAAGGTGGGTTTTGACACCATGAATGAAATCGAAAAATCCCTTACAAAGAGAGCGTTTGAGGCAATGATAAATATACCTCACCTGCATATCCTCGGAGGCGACAGCGCAGAAAAGCACCACGGCATCATCAGCTTTACCATTGATGATGTTCATCCCCATGATGTATCCGCGATTCTTGAATCCGACGGAATAGATGTGAGAGCGGGACATCACTGTGCCGGACCGCTGTTGGAGTATTTGGGTGTTAATTCGGCAACCAGATTAAGCCTTATGTTTTATAACACAGAGGAGGAGATTGACGCTTTTACAAAAAGTGTGGCCTCCATACGTGAAAGAATGGGTTTTGGTAATTAGAAAAGGAACGGATTATGGAGAACAGAAGTTTTTACAATGAAATTCTTACTGAACATAATATGAGGCCCTATTATAAGCATGATATCGAAAACCCGGATTATGTTTTGGAGGGAGTTAATCCCAGCTGTGGAGACGATATCTGGCTTAAGTTGAAGTGCGATGGAGATGTTATAGTTGACGCGGGCTTTACAGGGGATGGATGTGCAATATCCCAGGCAAGTGCAGACATTATGATAGGACTTATTATTGGGAAGAAAAAGTATGAGGCTTTACATCTTGCCGATGTCTTTATACGAATGATCAAAGGAGAGGCCTCCGAGGAGGAAATCGACTCCCTGGAGGAGGGTGCCGCCTTGAGAGACATTTCACATATGCCCGCCAGAGTAAAGTGCGCAGTTCTTGGTTGGCACACCCTTGAGGAACTGTTTGGCAACAATTAGAATCGTGATATGGAAATGATGCCTTAAAGGTGATAGAATGCCTAATGTAGGTATTTTTATGAGCGAGAAAAAACAAGGCAACAATTTCATAGTTCAGGCGGGAATTCTTGCGGCAGCAGGAATAGTTTCAAGAATCATCGGACTTCTGTACAGAAGCCCCCTCACAAGCATTATAGGTGATGAGGGTAACGGCTATTACGGCGCCGCTTATTATTGGTACACCATTATTCTTCTGGTGGCTTCATACAGTATCCCCTCTGCAATTTCAAAAGTTATATCACAGAAGCTTGCCCTTAAGGAGTACAGAAATGCTCACAGGGTTTTTAAGTGTGCCTTTGTTTATGTAATAGTTGTGGGTGGATTGGCAGCAGTTCTTTGCGCAGTTTTTGCTCCGAACATTGTGGACGGAGAGGCGGCTGCAAAGGTACTGAGAGTCTTTGCTCCCACAATTTTCTTTTCGGGAATTCTCGGTGTCTTAAGGGGCTATTTTCAGGCCCATAAATCCATGGTTCAAACGTCGGTATCTCAGATACTGGAGCAGATTCTCAACGCTCTTGTCAGCATAGGTGCCGCTTACCTTCTTATCAATTTCATGATGGGAAGTATGATGATTTACGATAATCCCACAGCTGAAAGTGAGATTGCATATAACACAGAAAGAGCCACATACGGCGCCATGGGTTCAGCCCTGGGAACGGGAGCTGGTGTTTTGATAGCCTTATTCTTCATGGCTATGATATATATTCTTAATCGCAAGATGTTTAAAAGAAGAGTTGATAGAGACAGAACTCCAATCGATGATTCCTACGGAGAAATCTTCAAGCTTCTTCTTTCAGTTGTTACGCCGTTTATCTTAAGTACGGCAATTTATAACCTTTCCCCCGTGGTTAACCAGAAGATTTTTATCACCATTATGACGGGATTAAAGGGCATCGGTGAATCCGAAGCTTATTCCTTATACGGAATATACTCCGGAAAGCCTATAGTAATTTCAAATATTCCCATAGCCATTTCATCGGCCTTTGCTTCGGCGCTGATCCCGGGAGTTTCAAGTTCCTTTACCAGGAAGGATTATGATGCCACAAGAAGAAGTGTGAGCCTTGCAATAAAGTGCACCATGCTTATTGCAATTCCTTCGGCAGTGGGCCTTGGAGTTTTGGCAAAGCCCGTAACCAGAGTTTTATTCCCTCAGGTCGCATCCCTTGATGTGGCATCAAAGCTTCTTATGGTGTTGGCGGTTTCGGTTATTTTTTATTCCCTTTCCACCATGTCGAACGCCATACTTCAGGGAATCGGCAAGGTTAATATCCCTGTTATAAATGCGGCTGCAGCCCTTCTTATTCAGACAGGAGTTGTATGGGCGATTCTCGTTTACACCGATCTTGGTCTGTACAGCCTTGTTATCGGCAATGTGGTTTACTCAGGATGCATGTGCATCTTCAATAATATTGCAGTGGCTAAATATCTGGATTACAGACAGGAAGCCAAGACAACCTTTATACTTCCTCTCATAAGCGCCCTTGTTATGGGTGCGGTGGCAGTGGGAGTGTATTATGGAATTTATGCGCTCCTGCCCATAAACATTGTTGCGGTTGTTCCTGCAATAGTGCTTGGCGTTATGGCATATGGCGTAGTCATCCTTAAGTCCGGAGCCGTTACTGAAGAAGAATTAAGCCACATCCCTAAGGGCAAAACCCTTATAAATGTGGCTCGTAAGTTTCATTTACTCCACTAAGGTAAGTTCCTTTGTGCCGGGAGTTATGGTCATGGAGAAGTTGGTGTAGTAAACAACAAATCCGGGCTTTGCTCCGTTCGGCTTTTTGACTTCCTTTTTCTGGACGTAGTCTATATCGATTTTGTCAAGTTCACGACCCTTGGAGTAGGCACCTGCCAGAGCCGCAGCTCTCTCAAAGGCCTTATCGGAAGGCTCTTTGACATTCTCAGGGGTTCGAAGAATCACGTGAGAACCCGGCATTCCCTTGGCGTGGAACCACCAGTCGCCGCCCTTTGCGAACTTAAATGTAAGTTCATCGTTCTGGAAATTGTTCTTGCCCACATAGTAATCATTACCTTCCGAATCCCTGTAGTGGAGAGGAAGGTTTTTCTTTGCTTTGGGGGCGTCTTTCCCTCGCTTCTTAATATATCCGCTATCTACAAGCTCCTGCCTGATACCTGTCAGATCTGACTCATCGGTGGCCAGATCCAGGGAGGTCATAATGGATTCAAGGTGCTTAATCTCGCCTTCAACTTCAACCGTCAGCTCGCTCAAAGCTTCGAAGGTTCGCTTCATCTTCTGGTATTTATCGAAGTACTTCTTGGCGTTTGCGGTGGCAGAGATGGTGTCATCAAGCGGAATGGTAATTTCCTGTCCGTCATAAAAGTTGACGGCGGTCAATGACTTGTCACCGGGCTTTGCCTCGTAGCCGTAGGCATTTAAAAGCTCGCCGTAAACCCGATATTTATCTCTTTTCTCGGTATCCTTCATCTGCCTTATCTGAAGGTCATATTTCTTAACGTTTCTCTCGTAGGCTGTCTGGACAATCTTTCGAAGGTCGGCGGAACGCTGACGCATTCTTGACACCAGTTCCTTCTTTGCGTAGTACTCCTCAAGAAGTTCGGACATGGTCTCAAAGTTCTTTGTAGTGTGAGAAGTGTCGTTATATATGCTTAAGGTAAAAGCCGCATACTCTACGGGAACGTCACCCTGAAATACTATTCCCGGGGCAAAATCACCCTTTGAAATCCGATCTCTGATAACACATAACTTCTCAAACAGCTTATCAAGATCAGAGTCACCAAAAGCTGCCGTGGGGGCTTCTCCGTCAAGACCTGCCATGAAGCATAACTCCTGGGAGATAATGGGAGAGAGGCCGGTGTATGTGCCATAAAGCGCCTTATATAGAGGCATCGGTTTTTGCCTGATTGCCTCCTTAAAGGAATCGGCTGTGGCATCAGCTATTTCTGCCTTCTCAAGAGTCTTCGGAATAAAGTATGGTTTCCCGGGAAGTACTTCCCTGACGGAACTTACGAGACCCGAGATATGCTTGATGGAATCGATGATGGTGTCGTCCTCTTTGCAGAAGATAATGTTGCTGTGTTTGCCCATGAGCTCGATAATAAGCTTCTTATGGCGCAAATCACCCATCTCATCCAGATACTCAATGTCAAAAACCACAATTCTCTCAAGCCCCGGCTGAGTTATGGATACGATCCTGCCGTTGGCTATGTGCTTTCTTAATAACATGCAAAAGCCCGGAGCTGTAAGGGGACTTTGCTTATTCTTTTCTGTCAGATATATAAGGGGAAGAGTGGCGTTGGCAGACATAAGAAGCCTGTAGTTTCCCATGCTTCCCTTTAATGTAAGGATAAGCTCGTCACTTTCCGGCTGAGCTATCTTACTTAAACGCGCACCGGTTAACCGGTCGCTTAATTCTTTGACTATATTGGAAACGGTAATGCCGTCAAAAGCCATGGTTGTAACTCCTTAAAACATATTAATCCTTGATATTGTAACACAGAAAGTACCCCTTGTTGACCCTTATATGTTTAACTTCAACAAAAAACATTTTAGGTTTTTGTGAAAAACAATGAAAATCTAAAATAGTTCAAGAAAATCTAAAATATTTATTGACGAGGTAAAATACCTTTGTTAAACTTGCCATATAAGTTATTAATTAACCGGCACTTGTTTAGGAGGTTTTACTATGAGAAGGAAGCTTTTAAGTATCACAATGGCTGCAATCCTGGGAGTGGGTGTTCTTGCAGGTTGCTCAACAACCACAGAGGACAGCGGTTCAACAGCTGAGGTTGCTGAAACTGCTGCTGAGACCACAGAGACCGCAGAGTCATCTGAAAGCTCAGAGACAACTCTTACCGGAGAAGGCAGCGAATCACTTCATGTTTTCCTCTATATGCAGGAACATGAGAAGGTTGTTTACCAGGGTCTTATCGATCAGTTCGTAGAAGAGCACAAGGATCAGATTAAAGAGGTTGTGTTCGAGGTAACAACTCAGGAAGAGTACAATCAGAAGATGATTGCAAACATGACAGCAGGAGATATGCCTGACGTATTCTATGTTGGACCTGCAGCAGTACGTTCATATGTAGATAACGGTTATGTTCTTCCCCTTGACAATTACGTAGATGCAGAAACAATCGGCAGCATCTGGGGAACAACTCAGGAAATCTATCGTTACGACGGAAGCAAAATCGGTTCAGGTTCCTTATATGCATTCCCTAAGGATCTTTCCTGTTTCGCATTTGCTTATAACCAGGATCTCTTCGATGAAGCAGGTCTTGAGTATCCCGATCCCGAGAAGCCTTACACATACGACGAGTTCAAGGAAGTATGTAAGGCTCTTACAAAGGATAAAGACGGTGACGGAGAAATTGATCAGTGGGGCGTTGCCTGTGCAGACCAGTGGGGTATGACACCTATCCTTTACTCTAACGGCGTTAAGTTCTTAAACGACGACATGACTAAAGTTAATGTAGCTAACAATCCTCAGCTTGCAGAGGCTCTTACATACTACACAGACCTTACAAAAGAAGGCCTTACACCTACAGTTGAGCAGGACACAGCTCTTGGCGGATATCAGAGATGGCTTGATGGACAGATTGCTTTCTACGCATGCGGTACATGGGACGTAGCAGCATTCATGGATCCCAACACCTTCCCTTATAAGTGGAATCTTTGCGGATGGCCTGTAGGTCCTTCCGGTGACGGAAAGTCACACACATGGATGGGTTCAGTAGGTTATGCAGTTTCTGCAACCACAGAGTATCCCGACCTTGCAGCACAGCTTGCAGCTAAGCTTTCAACAGACGCTGACGGACAGAGAGCAGTTTCCGGTATCACAACCGGCGCTTCCATTCAGCTTCCCAATGTTGTAGATCTTGCTTACGGTGAGTTCAAGGATGCTGTTAACGAGGGTAAAGTTCCTTACGCTTCAAACGTAGACGTAATCTTTGGTTACTTCGACGGAAACGATCACTACGAAGCAGCTCTTCAGGAGATGGATTACACATACAACTCAGAGTGGTTCACACCTTTCTGGTCAGGTGTATTCAATATCAAAAACGGCGATATCTCCGTAGAGGATTACCTTGCACAGGTTGAACCTGAGATGCAGGCACTTCTTGATGAAGCAATCGAGCTTCAGAACGCAGCAACAAAGTAATAAGTAATCAGAGAATAAACACTTAAATGTAATATCGGAGTCCCTCTGCTCTACAGAGGGACTCGATTGTTACAAAACAGGTATTGATCATTACAGGGAGCATATTATGGCGTCTAAGAGGGTAAAAGTTAAAATGTCGGCAATGGCTAAAAGGGAAGAGAAGTGGGCATGGCTTTTCATAGCTGCACCATTTGTAGGTTTCATGCTTTTCATGGCCTACCCCATTGTTTTTGCTGTGATTGCCAGCACCAGTAAATGGACCGGCATCAACTCCTTATGGGGAAACATTGTCGGACTTGGCAACTACATTAAGATTTTTTCAGACAAGCACTTTTGGCAGTCCATGGCTACAACGGTTATTTATATGATAGGTATTCCCATCGGAATGATTCTGGGAGTAACCATCGCCATGGGATTAAACAGGAAAATTCCCGGCAAAAGACTTCTGACCACAATGTATTATGTACCGGTGGTTTCTTCACTGGTGGCAGTTTCAATACTCTGGGCATGGGTATTTAACTATGACTACGGTCTTTTGAACGGTATATATAAAGCACTTACAGGCACACACGGCCCCAACTGGCTGGGAGACGAAACCATGGTCAAGATTTCCCTTATTATCTTCATGGTTTGGAAGGGCCTTGGAAGCTCAATAATCCTTTATCTTGCAGGACTTCAGAATATTCCCAGAGATTATTATGAGGCGGCTATGATAGACGGAGCAGGAGGATGGCAGAGATTCAAGAGCATCACAATGCCGTTACTTTCCCCTGTAACCTTCTATATCCTAATCACCTCAATGATCGGTGGTTTCCAGGTGTTCGTAGAGGTTCAGGTTATGACCCCTTCGGGCGGTCCCAACTACAGCGCTGCAACAGTAGTCTCTTACCTGTATGAGAAGGCCTTCACCAACGGTCAGCTTGGCTACGGAAGTGCAGTGGCAGTAATACTTGCGATTATCATATTCATTATCACGGCCATCAATTTCCTTGGCCAGGATAAATGGGTTAAGACCATAGATTAAGGAGGGGCGTAACATGGCTATTTTTAAGAACAATAATAAAGATTACGCGTCAGATCGTGTTACATCCCCAAAGGAGAAGGTATTTAACATAATAGTATTCATCCTTCTTCTGGCTTTTGCCGTGACGATGGTGTTCCCCCTTATTTACATGGTGGCCACATCATTTATGACAAAGAACCAGATTCTGTCCGGCTCCCTCACAATCTTTCCGGATCCCATTCTTATAGGAAAGTATTCGGAGGTATTAAGTAAAGGACAGTTTATAAGCGGTATTATAAACACCATTCTGGTTGAAATACCGGTGCTGTTGTTTGGCGGATTTACATCATCACTGGCGGCTTTCGCTTTTGCCAAAATGAACTTTAGAGGAAAGAATGCGCTTTTCCTGGCACTTTTGGCAACCATCATGATTCCCTTTGCGGTAGTCATGATTCCCCAGTACGTTCTTTTTGCAAAGCTTAAATGGACCAATACATTACTTCCCCTTATCATTCCGGGATGCTTCAGAAACGTAGGAAT